>Ga0102589_1000160_pt1 | contig 183951 bp, 187 predicted proteins | sample AraplaMF_Col_mLB_FD_76858 | JGI IMG/M metagenome (GOLD analysis project Ga0102589, IMG submission 76858) | Arabidopsis root microbial communities from the University of North Carolina, USA - plate scrape MF_Col_mLB | ecosystem: Host-associated > Plants > Roots > Endosphere | place: USA...
GCATGCGTTTCGGCATCGGCATGAACACCGACCACACGCTCGAAGAAGTCGGCCAGCAGTTCTCGGTCACCCGCGAACGTATCCGCCAGATCGAAGCGAAGGCGCTCCGGAAGCTCAAGCATCCGAGCCGCTCCAGGAAGCTGAGAAGCTTCCTGGACAGCTAAGCAATCCGCAAGCTGCGCTCGTTCCTGGACAGCTAAGCCGCACGCCTCACAGAAAACCGAGAAAGCCGGGCCGATCGCCCGGCTTTTTCGTTTCGGCCTCACCCAAGCGATTTATTGTGAGGCTCTGCGCCCAGGAGTATAGTCGCGCTTTCGCAGCAATCTGGGGCACCCCGTCTAAGTCGCGGGAGCAATCGCACCGCGGGCGTGAAGCGTGCCCCCGTGGAGGTGTAGGATGACCACTTATGTCATGCTCCTCAACTGGACCGAGCAGGGCGTCAAGAATGTGCGCGAGTCTCCGAAACGGCTCGACGCGGCAAGGCAAGTGCTCGGCGAGATGGGCGGCTCCTTCAAGCATTTCTTCCTGACCATGGGCGACTACGACATGGTGGCCGTCGTCGAGGCACCCGATGACGCGATCGCCGCGCGCTTCGCCCTCACGCTCGGCATGGCCGGCAATGTGCGCTCGACCACGCTCAAGGCATTTCCAGAGGCCGCCTATCGCGAACTGATTGCCTCGCTCGGATAGGCTGAACGGCCAGCGATACTGGATCTGCTCAGGGCGACCCGTTTCCGGAGAGGATGCGGGCCGCTCCGCGTAGCGCATTGCGGAAAGCGTCGTCGAAGCTGGCGCCGCTGGCCTGCCATTCATAGCTTTTACCGGCGGACAGCATCCGCCAATTGACGTTCCAGCCGCGCGCTTGATCGGACCAGACCAGTGTGCCCGCAAGCGTCACGTCCCCCTCGCTCGGCATTGCGAGCCTGGCGAAGCTCTCCAGGCTCGCTTGCGATATCGTGGCAAAGTCCAGCTTTCCACCGGCGACGGTCGCCCTGTCCGGCAGGGTGACCGAGAGCGCCAGCGGTGTCGCGGCCGCGCGGAGCGAGTCGGCCATATAGGGGCTTTCGTCGCCGTCGCGCGCCAGCACGAAACGGCGCCTCTGATCCTCGACCGCCAGCAGTACGGCGATCACCGGGCGGGGCGCAAGCCATGGCTTTCGACCGAGCTTTGCAAGCAGCGGGTCAACCGTCGCCGGCGCGTAGCGGCAGGTGAGATCGTGCGGCCGATCGTGAGTGCCCTGTTCGTCGTGGATCGGGATACCTTCAAGCCGGTCGCGGTAGGAAAAGGACGAGACGAAGCTGCCGGCCTCGGCCCCGAGCGCGGCGAAGCCGGGCGCGTCGAGGATCGTCGGATCGCCCGACAGTTTGACCAAAACTTCACCGAGGCATTCGCGAAAGCCGATCTGCCGGTTGATCTCGCCGGTGCCGGTGACGATCGCGTCGCTCTGATAAAGCCGGCCGATGTCGCCGGCGTTTGCGGGACCGCCAAGGCCCGCGGCGAACAGGAGCGGCAGCAGCATTCGTGACATTGCCATGCCGTTCTCCCGATCGTTCGCCTTTGAATCAAAAGAGATCCTTAACGTTTACACTTTATCAATCTCTCGGAAACCCGAGGTTCTGCGATGCGTTGCGTATTTGTCGTCGTCCTCCTGTTGCTGGCCGGCTGCGGAACGGTGCCGAGAGACACCCGGAATGCCTGTGCGGTTTTCGAGCAGCGAGATGGCCTGTTCCACAATTGGCGCCGTGCCGCCTATGGCGCCGAGCGCGAATACGGCGTGCCCGTGCCGATCCTGTTGGCGACGATCTATACCGAGTCCGGCTTCCGCCATAATGCGCGGCCGCCGCGCACCAAGCTCTTCGGCTTCATCCCCTGGACGCGCGTTTCGACCGCCTACGGCTATTCCCAGGCGCTCGACGGCACCTGGGCGCGCTACCAGAGCGAGACCGGCCGCTGGGCGGCGCGGCGCTCGGACTTCGGCGACGCCATCCGCTTCATTGCCTGGTATCACCGCGAGAGCGCACAGCAGAACGGCATCGCGCTCAACGACGCCTACCGGCTCTACGTCGCCTATTACCACGGCCACGCCGGCTATGCGCGGGGCAACTGGAGCGATACGGCCAAGACCGGCGCCAAGCGGGCGGCCGGCATGGCTTCGATCTACAATCGGCAATTGCGCGGCTGCGGCAGCTAGAGAAACGGGCCCGCGGAAACGCTCTAGCTGTTTTTTACGCAATTCCGGACGCAAAACCGTTTCACACTTTAGCTGGAATTGCTCGAGCGCCGTGCGTTCAGAGAACGCACCAAGGTCGCTCTAGTACTTTGATTCTAGAGCATCTTTCCGCTTTCAAGTGATTCCACTTGAAAGCGGGATGCTCTAGCCGGCCGCCGCGCGCTCGAGTTCGGCGACCTCGATCTTGATCATGCCCATCATCGCCTGCTGGGCGCGGGCGGCGCGGGCCGGATCGGGATCGCTGAGGTGTCGCATCAGCGCGTCGGGAATGATCTGCCAGGCAAGGCCGAACTTGTCCTTCAGCCAGCCGCAATGCTGCGGCGTGCCGCCTTCGAGCAACCGGTCCCAATAGTAGTCGACCTCCGCCTGGTCGGCGCAGCGCACGAAAAACGATACCGCCTCGTTGAACTTGAAATGCGGGCCGCCGTTCAGCCCCATGAAGTGTTGCCCCTCGAGTTCGAAGCTCGCGGTGAAGGCTCTGCCATCGGGTCCCCTATTGATGTCGGTAACGCGGGCGTTGCGGAAGATGGAGGTGTAGAAGCCGATGGCTTCCTCCAGTTGATCGTCGAACCAGAGAAAAGGCGTGATCTTCTGCATGGATATGTCTCCCGTGGTGATTGGTACCAACTAAGGACGAACGGGTGATGCCCGCTCCGACAGGCGCCGCTCGAAAAAAACTGGAGCTGGTGTCGGAACCTTTATGCCCCGAGCGTCCTATGCTGGTCGAAAGAACCAAGGAGGATTTCTCAATGAACTATGTGGATGGTTTTGTCGTTGCCGTGCCGAAGGCGAATATCGAGGCGTACAAGGCGATGGCCAAGGCGGCCGGCGATGTCTGGATGGAGTATGGCGCGCTCTCCTACAACGAATGCCTGGCAGACGACGTGCCCTATGGCGAGGTGACGTCCTTCCCCCGCTCGGTGCAGGCCAAGGACGACGAGACGGTGGTCTTCTCGTGGATCGCCTATAAGTCCCGCGCCGACCGCGACACGATCGTCGCCAAGGTGATGGCCGATCCGCGGCTGCAGGGCGATGCCTGGAAGGAAGTCTTCGACGGCAAGCGCATGATCTATGGCGGCTTCCAGACCTTCCTGGAGATGTAGTCGGCGCGTTGCCTTTTCCTGCGGTCACTGCCTTGGACCGGGAACGGTCCAGGGGTAGAAGCGTTCGGCACATCAACGCGTTGCACCTGCCTTGCAGCCGGTGCAATTGCCCGCCGGAGATCGACATGCCGCAGACGAGCATCACCATTTCCACCCGCGGCCAGGGGCTCTACGAGTTCACGGACGAGGCGGCCGCCTTCGTGCGGGCCAATACGGACGGCGAGGGGCTTTTGACCGTCTTCGTCCGGCACACGTCCTGCTCGCTTCTCATCCAGGAAAACGCCGACCCGGATGTGAGACGCGACCTCGACACCTTTTTCCGCCGCCTGGTGCCGCCGTCCTCCGATCCCTCGATGAGCTGGGTCGTGCACACCCAGGAAGGACCGGATGATATGCCTGCGCATATCAAGGCTGCGCTGACGCCGGTTTCGCTCGGCATCCCTGTTGCCGGTGGTCGTATGCTGCTTGGCACCTGGCAGGGGATCTACCTCTTCGAACATCGCGACCGGCCGCACCGCCGCGAGATCGTGCTGCACCTTGGCGCTTGACCGCCGCCGCGATGCGACAGGGCGCAATTGACCGGAACGGGATCCGTTCTAGTTAGAGCATGGAGACCAAAGGGCTACAGCGCGGCGCCGGAGAGGAACAGGATGACGGATGCACAGACCATTGCCAATCGCTTCATCGAGGCGCTGAACCAGCGTGATTTCGAGGCGCTGGCTCGGCTCGTCCATGAGGATGTCGAGCTCGATTCGCTGACCGGCCAGCGCACCGTCGGCGTTGGCCCCTTGCGCGCCTGGCTGATGAATTATCTGCGCCGTTTCGACGAACAGTTCGGCGATGTGGTGTTGATGCGCGATGCCTTCGGCCAGCGGGTGGCGGCGGACCTGACGGCGCGTGGCACCTATCGCGAAACGATGGAGGGCTTCCCCGCCGCGTCCGGCCAGAGCTATTCCATTCCAAGCGTGCTGATCTTCGAGATCGAAGACGGCGCCATCACCCGCCTCAGCCATTATCGCAACATCCGCGTTTTCGAACGGGCGCTTGCCGGCTGACGAGAGCTCGGATTGACAGAAACGCGCGATGGCGGAAATTTACGATGGCAGGCGCGCCCGGGCTGCCTGTCCTGTGGCACCGGTTGCCGACCGGATTGTTGTTTTGCGTTGACCAGGAGAAAATCCATGAAAGCCATGTTTCGTAATTCGGTTCTGGCGGTTGCGCTCGCCGTGACGAGCTTCGCGAGCCTGCCGGCCGAGGCTGCGGCCCAGATGCCGCTGCCGACGATGGAGCGTGGCGACGTCGATCTCGTTCGCCATCGCGGCTACTGCTCGCCGCGCGAAGCACTGCGCAGGGCCTGGCGCCTGGGCTTCCATCGCGCCCGGGTCGAGCGAGTCACCCATTCCCGTGTCGTCGTGGTCGGTTGGCGCCGCGGATATTTGAGCCGGGTCGTCTTCGCCAATGCCTATGGCTGCCCGCGAATCGGCTGACCACCACCTTCGACACCAGAAAATACCTCGGCGTTCATTGGGCGCGGCCGTCCCGGCGGCGCCTGATTTGCCTTTGCCGCGATGATCGTGCGGCCGATTTGCTCCTTGCGTTGCGAGCCGCTTCGTAGCGCGGCTTGATCGCAAGAAATCATTTTGGATCAGTAGCTTATCATTCACAAATGTTCCGTGGGGCGGCCCTCCTTGCAGGGCGAATCTCACGTCAAAGAGGGGCGCATCACGCTCCGGCAATCTGAACCTCCCATGAACACCAGGTTCCGCTGTCGTTCAGCTTGGGAAACCTATTCTTTGCTCAATCGCTTGGGACGGTGATTGCCCATTGAACCCTTCAAGCCTGGAGAGATGTCATGAAGAACCGCTTTTTTAACGCCGCTGCCGCTGCCGTCATTGGATTGACTGGCCTGCTTGGTGCAGCCTCCACCGCTTCGGCGGAATCGATCGAATTCGGCTTCGGCCCGGGCGACGGCATCGACGTGCAGTACCGCGATTATAACGGCGGCTACGGTGACGAAGGCGACTGGGGTCGCGGCCGTGACCGCCACTGGGATCGTGATCGCCGCGGCCGCTGCGCACCGTGGATGGCCGTCGATAAGGCCCGCGATCGCGGCCTGCGCCGCGCCTATGTCGCCGACGTCACACCGCGCCGCGTCGTCGTCGAAGGCCGCCGCCACGGCTACCGCCAGACGATCGTCTTCGCAAACGCCCGCGGCTGCCCGACGATCGGTCGCTGGTAAGCGTCGATCCTGAAATCTTCCCGCCTTGTCTCCCCCGGCCGGCGGAAGAATGGCCCCTCATGCTTCGGCATGGGGGGCCTTTTTCGTTTGTGCCGACGGCTGGTCATGCCCAGGCACTCGCTCCGAGGCAGGCCCCTCCGCCGACTATTTTGGGCAAACGCCTCTCCTCAAACGTCATCCTTGGCCTGACCCGCACCTGTGCGCAGCGATGACGGTCTTGATCCTCGCCTCAAGGGCGAGGATGACCGTGCGTGGGGCGAGCCGGTTTCGACCCAGAGGCTTCCTTTGGCGGTCGGACTGTCGGTAGCCGCGACCGCGGCAACACCTGCTTCGTACTCCGCCATCATCCGCAGACGCATACTCGGCGTACCGCCCAAAACACTTCGCCCCCGGCGCCGATCTCCGGCACCAGGGGCGAGGATTAGGTGAAAGCCCGCGCGGTTGCGGCGGGCCTTGCAAGCTTACTGCTTGATTTCGAAGGTCACGTTGACCGTGACGTTGTAGCTGTTCTCGCCGGTTGCGACCGGCACGGCATCGGCGGCATATTCCTTGGCCATGCCGGCGCGCATCATCGGGACCGGCTCGGGACGGAAGCCCTGTTCTGAGATGTTGAGGATCTTGCCGATCGAGACGCCTGCAGCTTCGGCGAGAACCTTCGCCTTGACGATGGCGTCGGCGACCGCCGCCTTGCGCGCCTCAGTGATGACGGCTTCCGGCTTGTCGTTGGTGAACTGCACGCCGCCGCCCTGGTTGACGCCGAGGGTGACCGACTTGTCGATGACTTCGCCGAGCTTGGCGAGGTCACGCACGCGGACGCTGACGCCGTTCGTCACCTGGTAGCCGATCAGTTCCGGCGGGCGGTTGCCGCCGTCGGTGTTGGTCGGATAGTTGTACTGCGGGTTCAGCATGAAGCCGCTCGTCTGCAGGTCGCGATCGGCAATGCCGCCGTCCTGCAGCGCCTTCAGCACTTCGGCCATGGACTTGTTGTTGGCGTCCAGCGCTTCGCGGGCGGTCTTGGCGTCCTTGACGACGCTGAGTTGCAGGACCGCCATGTCGGGCGCGACCGTCGCGCGGCCTTCGCCGGCAACGACGATGGTCGCCTTGTCGTTGTCGGTCTCCTGCGCCTGAGCGGCGGCCACACCGGCAAAAGCGGCGGCAAATGCGGCGATCGAAAGCGTGCGGGCAGTGCGTGTGGAAATCATGGTCTATGTCTCTCCGGTTGTTCCGTCCCTGGCGTCTTCATGCTCGGCGATTGTGTGAGCATTGCGGCAATGGCTTGTCCGCAAAAAGGTTTTCGGCTAGAGCCATTGCCACCGCGAACTGCCATTGGTTCGCGCACCTGGATCACTACGGCGCCACGCGTTTTTATCAGAGGCGCAAAGGTTGCTGTAGTACTTAGAGTTGCTGCATGTCTTACCCTCGGATCGGTACGGTTTGAGGACGCCTGCAGATCCAGAGTGGGCCTGTAGCTCAATGGTTAGAGCCGGCGGCTCATAACCGCTTGGTTGGGGGTTCGAGTCCCTCCGGGCCCACCAAAAATCAATGATATCAATTAGTTATATGGTGGTTAGCCAGCTTGGTTAGCCAGTGGGTTAGACAGCCGTCTGAGGCACTATTAGAAGCCGTCCATCTCTCGCAAACCGCTCAAGAACGATCCTTGAATTGTCGTTTAGTCGAACATCCGTCCGTACGGCTTGCAACGCAGGCTCAGTGTCAGGGATGAAATGCCCGTCGCCCAGAATTTGATAGGGGTAGGTTTCTTCTGTCCCGAGGGGGTCGAGGGCTATCGCCATCGTGCCGTCATGTGCGAGAAGTGATAGGTTTTCGAACCGAAGATCATTCAGATTTGATAGACCCTCAGCGCTGATGCCCTCCGGAAAGATTACCTTAGCGAGTTCGAAGCCCCGCGCGCCCAGCGCAAAGGCCTCAATCTTGTCGAACATCTTAAACCGAGAGGGCTTTAGCGGTTGCTTTCGAATGCGACCGATGTCGGGCAGTTGCAGCTCGCCGAAAGCTCTGTCTGCAAGCACGCCCAGTTCGAAGAACAGTTGAAGGTCGATATGTTCACCAAATGGCGCAAAAGACCTGTGCCCCTGCGCGGGCGGTCCTACCGTCGCAACGAAGGTGCATAGGTCTCGGAACATTCGTGCTGTTGATTGGTCGAACTGCTTCAATAGCTCAATTGATGGCCGCCGAATTCGTCCCTCTGCGGTTGTTGGCGCTACTGCGAGAACCGTCGCCCACATTTTTCGAACTTCGTCGGAGGATACATCTTTGACGGCTTCCACCCATTCATGGACGAAATCTGGATCGATCGAGTGCAGTGCGCCACTGTCGGGAAGATTGTTTGAGATTTCAATTGCCGAGCGCGCGGCCTCGTTGACGTTGACTTGCCGGCGAAACTCGGTGGACAGCAGCCTCGCCTTCATAGCGGCAGCAATTTCAGGCTGCTCTTTTAGTTGATGGTCGATCTTCTTTATCAGTTCGACCTCCTTAGCCGTCTCATGCCGATTGGCGGCGTTAAAGGCGCGCTCCTCAAGATAGATCCGCGCTGGGGATGTGAAGATGCCTAGCGCATTCGAAAGCCCCTCAATGATCTTGTTGGTGGCGGGCTTCATAGTCTCGGCTGCTTTGCCGAGTCCGAAGAGATCGGTGATATTTATTGAAATCGCGCTTGAGACCAGCGACCCTTCTTTGTCTTCGGACAAGATTCATTCCTCTGTTCGGGGTTTTCGGTTGTGGTTCAAGCGACGCGTGAGCCGCGTCATCGCATCGCGCGCAAGGCGCTGCTGCTCAGCCTCACGGCTGTAGAGTTCGGCGTGAGCGATGTCGTCATGGCCGAGTGTGTCCATCAACTGGCGCGTCGTCGCTCCGGTTTCCGCCAGCAACTTGCCGAGCGTCTTTCTTAGACCGTGAAGCGTGCAGCCTTTTGGCATGCCGGCGCTTTGCGTCCAATCGGCCATGCGGCCGGTAAGTGATTTTTCCGAGAATGGCTTTCCAAAGGCGGTGACGAGCACGAAATCGCCGTCGCGCTCCAGGGGCTCGACGATCTCACGCAGCATCGGTGTGATCGGCAGGGCAAGTTCCTTGTCGCCCTTCTTCTGTTTGACAGTTACGACGCCACGGCGAAAGTCAAACCAATCCCACCGCACGCGGGCGACGTCGGAACGGCGATTGCCGAGCCAGAGCGCGAGGCCGTAGGCAGTGCGGGGCGTGCTGCCGAGCGGCCAGCGGGCCTCGAACTTTTCGCGCTCCTCAATGGTCCATGCTCGCCAGCCCTTGTATTCGGGCCGGTAGTTCATTTTCCAGGTTGGATCGGCCTCGATCCATTCTTCGTCGAGGGCGACGTAGATCATTTTGCGGATCGTGGTCAGCAGGTGCTTCGCCTTATGAGGCGTGGTGCTGAAATGAGCAATGATGCCCTTGATGTGGCGTCGCTTAATGTCCTTCACGAGCATGTCACCCCAAACGTCAGGGTGTTCCTTTACCACGCGAAGTTTCAAGAACTCATCGGCGAGCCGGATGTTCTGGTCCTTGGTGGCGGGATCAAAAGCAAGCCACTCCGGGGTTTTCTGCACCCGCTTCCACGCGTCGCGGAAACTGCCGGGAATCGCTTTGCCTGGTAGGTCGGCGACGACGGCTGGCTTATACTCCCGACCCTCGATCGCGGCCAGATATGCGGCTTCAAACTCCGGCTCACCGGGAAGGCCTTTAATCTGGATCGTCTTGCCGGCACGACGAAACCGCCAACGGGTCTTTCCGTGGCGGTCTTCGTAGGAAGATAGGTACGGGCGGGGCTCTTGATCTTCGCTCATGGCGCGAACGATATGCGTCTACGCGCGGCCTGACAACAAGTCGTCGATGCGGTTGCTTCCTTCATCCGGCAGCGCCGAAAAGGCGACATCGAGTGCGATCCGGTCCCAGACGACGCGGCCACCGATTCGCTTCGGCCGGGGCATCAATCGATCTGCCACCATCTCATCAAACTTTGTCTCACCGACGCCAACGTATCGCGCGGCCTCCGGACGGCTTAGCCCGCGGGGCGCGTAGGCGATTTGGTCCGATTTCGCGGCGGTCATACCTCATCCCTCGATCGAAGGGCGCCGACTGCTGTCAGGCGCTGATTGATGATGGCGGTGCAGCGGACAATTGCCTCGGCTTCGTCATAGTCGCAGTAGACGCCCCAGAGGGCGTTCGCGAGTTCGTGCGGGTCGATGCCCTTCGAGGCCCAGTAGTCGCGCTCAGAGCCCAGCTTGCAGGAGTGCTGCAGGTCGTGCTCCGCGGGCGACAGGGGGAGGGCGAACCGGTCTGGCACCTTCGTGCCCTTCCCGCGGCCGTAGGCGCCATGCCAGGAGCTCGGATAAGAGACGTGGGCGGCTTGGACGCCGTAGACGCCGGAGACCGCGCAGGGGAGATGGTGCAGGAACGCCAGATAGGCGGGCTTCTTGGTAGCGGGTCGGACCGGCGTCGGATCCGTGCGGCTGGTATTGATGCGAAAGGCCATCAGGCCGCCTCCTGAAGAAATGCGAGGGGATCGAAGCCGACGGCGTCGGCAAGCAGCTCCATCGCCTGGGTCATGAAGGTGCAGAACTCCTCATGAGGCATGCGATCGAGGGCGATGCTGTCGGGGACGAGGTGGATTTCTCCCGTCCGGAGGTTCACGGTCTGCTCCCGGTAACCGAGCGTCATTTTGATGTCGCGGTGCAGGTGTTCGGGAGAAGGCCATTTCTGGGTGACCTTGACGACGAGGCCGAGCGCCTTCCAGTAGGTCCGCAATTGCTTGTTGGACCGCTGCGAGACCGGCACGAGCTCGAAAACCTTGCCCTGCGGTATCGCGGCCATCTTCTCGGCGTCGTCGGCCGTGTGCGCGCGGAGACCGCGCGCCGTCATCACGGCCTCGATGTGTGGGGGCTTCTCCTTCTTCGCCATAGGTCAGCCTGCCATCATCGGATGATTGCGAAGCTCATCGTTTGCCGGACGGCTCGGCTTGCGAGCGATAGCGGCCTCGATCTCCTTCTTGAGCGCGAGTGCGTCACCCGGCTGCATGGCCCAGAAGCGTTTCAGAGGTTCCCGGTTCGCGTCCTGCCACTTGGTGATGGTTTCGGACGAAGATTCCCGCAGGAACTGCATCACAGTGTCGGCGAACTTCCCGACCGGTACATTCTCAAGTGCCCAGTTGTCGCCCCAGGTAACGGTGATCGAGTTTTGGGCGCCGATCGCGCGCATCCGGTTGTCTTCGCGTTCCTTCTCGACGACTTCGGAGGCGGTGAGGTCGAGGACCTTGGCGCGATCCATCTCGGCTTCGTCATAGAGGCCGGTAAACTGCTCCGGCCAACCGGCGCGCAGCGCCTGCATCTCGGCGCACTTGGCTATCATCAGGCGCGGCATGCGTGCCCAGTTGCCGCTGTCGTCGAGGGTCTGGTTGCCGGTCTTGAAGCTCTTGCCGTTGTCGTTCTTCGCCCATTCGTCCTTGATCGGGGCGAATTCGTCCCAGAACGATTGGCCGGCAACCTCGTACCACTCGCCCGACTTCGGATCCTGCTTCCAGAGATAGACCGTCGCCGACACCACGCCGTGCGGGTTCAGCGGGCCCTTGAGCGACGCATCGAACTCATAGGTCGGCGTCTTGCTCGCCGGCCGGTAATCGCCGCAGCGCTGCGCGATGACGCGCTGGCCGTCGCGGCTGATGATGATGGTCATGTTGCGCCGCTCGGCGTTGTTCTTCGAAAAGACCATCGGAATGATCTGCTTTAGGAACGGGTCGAGGCGCTTAGCCTTCGCCACCTCCATGTAGAGGTTGAACTCGTCGTCGTTGCAGTCCTTGGCGATGGTCTGCTTGACCAATGCGATCTGGCGCGGCGTCATGTCGAAAGTGGTGAGGGCGTTCATGGTTACTTCCTCCGGACCGTGAGAGAGAACGAGCCGTTGTCGAGGGTGGCGCCGGGGATCGGGGCGGCATCCTTCTCGCGCAGGTCGGCGGTAAGGGCTTTCTTGTCGAGCTTGGGAGCGGGGCGAGGTTGCTCAACCCAGTACTTAACCGGGATATCCGCCTCGTCGACGACGATCAGGCCAGGTGCACGCTTCGACAGCGACAGGGTTGCCGTCGGCAGCTTCATCGACATCTGGTCGGTTGCCAGCATCGCCTGTTCAATCAGGGCGCGGATACGTTCGGCGCGCTTCTCGATCGCCTTGCGGCGTGCCTCGAAGTCGGATTCCTTGGCCTTGAGCCCAGTCACCAGAACGTCACACTCGTCGAGTTCGGCGATTGCCTCTTCGATGGCCTCCATGAGGTTCGTTTCGCCCTCGATGGTGTCGGTGACGAGCTCGGCGTCGCCATCGGCGCCTTGGTTACGAAGATCGACGAGGAGGGCCTTTGCCGCCTCGGTCTGCCGTCGCATGCTGTGTTCGATTGCGGGAGCGGTCATTAGACGGTCCTTTCCGCGATGATGGTTCGGTGGGTCTGCTCGGTCCGCACGAAGCCGATCGCGTAGAGCGCGAGGAGGGCGGCCAACAGGATCAGGAAGCAGGCGGCGTCGTAGAAGGCGCGGTTCGAGCGCTTCAGCGCGTCTAGGTCGGCGTTGCGGGTCTGTGCGCTCATAGCCCGTCCCCCAACTCGCGCCGGTGCTCGGCGGCGTCCTCGGCTGCCATAGCGTCCTTGTCGGCTGCGTCTTCGAGAAGGTGGTTCTTGAAGCCGTCGCTCTCGTAGATCTCGTGCTCAACCCAGCTGGGGAGGGGGAGCTCGACGGATTCCAGCATTGCCCGTATCTGCTCGACCTCGACCGAACGCGGCTCCTCCGGCTGGGTGAGCGTCGCAGCGCGGTACCGGTTGACCGAGTAAGCGACCTCTAGGTCCAACTCGATATCGAGGCCGCCGACCGAGATGAGGAGCGGAGTTTTGATGTGGTACTTGCTCATCGCAGGTCCGCTCCTTGTACGAAGCCCTGCTGGCGCGTGTTGTAAGTGCCATGGCCGCGCTGGGTATAGGCGAGGCCGTCGCGAACCGTGCGGCGTTCGCACCAGTTCTCCCAGGCGTCCGACTGGCGAACGAAATCGGGAAGGAGGCCTTCGTCGCATACCCGGCCGCCCCAATCTTCGAGGAAAGCCTCGGCCATCTGCTCGGTAACGTCCTCGCCATGGAGGGCGTCGAGATCGAACCGAATGAACTTTTGGACCTCGTCGCCGAAGCGCGAGCTGCCTTCGTCGAAAAGAGCGTCGCGCGCCGTGCTGAAGGTGACGCCGAAGAAATCCGTCTCGCCCAAATAGAAGCCCTTCGGAGACGCCTCGACAGCCTGAAGAACTTCCCGGCTGTGAATGAAGGGTGTGCCTGCTGTTCTCGTATGCATCGACGATCCCCTGTTCAGAGGCGCTAGGCGGCGCGCTGGTCGGTGAGGATGTTTTCGGAGAGCTTTTTCATCGTCTTCCGAAGCGGGTTCAGAAACTCGACCCCGACACCGTTGGCCTTGCCAAGATCGATGACGTTCGCAAGAGCGCCCATGAACTGCTTCAACCGCGCCTCGTCAGCAGAGGGCAGGCTATCGACAAACGCGCCGGCCTTCGTGAAGGCTTCCTCTGGGGTAACTCCGCCGAAGAATTTATACTCGCCGCTCGAATAGCTGTGGTCGGGCTTCGTGACGTCCTTCCAGCGCAGCATGACGTCGACTTCCTTGTGGCATTCGATGCGCATGGCGACGATCGGCTCGCGGAGGCCTTTCGCCAACATCGCCTTGGCAAGCTCGTTAACCCTCGTCTGGATTTCGGTGTGATCCATTTGCTTCGTCCTCTCGTCAGCTTCCTTGCTGATGAGAAGATATTCGCGACAATCGCAAAATAAGTCAACAAACAATTTTGCGACTGGCGCAAAATCGCAAAATCGCGAAATTGCGGGCAACAAAAAACCCGCCGGAGCGGGTCGTTAGTTTTTGGGGAAGGTGAGGCCGGTTCAGGCTTCGAATTTGCCTTTCTCGCACCAGTACCGCACTTTGACGCTAGGCTGGTTTGCAAAGAGGCTGGCGGCTATCTTGCAATTCTCTCGGTTGTATTCCTCATCCCCGTCGGCGTCGAATGTCGCCACGTGAATTCGCATCTCTCCGAGGACGGACGATCGATAGAGCGTGTAAGTCGTCGACCCTGCGATCAGATCAGAGCATCCCGCCAGGAAGGGCAGCGCAGCCAGAATGATCCCACTGAGTTTCATGATCTGACTCGCATATCCTGTTGGCTGCAAACGGCGCGCCACTACCTTTTGTGGCAAGCGAAATATTTCTGAAAATCGACTCGACTCTCGGCTGCATTCCTGCTGTTTTGACGAGAACAAAACAGGAACATTGTAGGAGAAAAAAATGATGCGTAACGCTCCCGTAGATCACCCCGACGCCTTGCGGCTCGTCGTTGAACTTTCGAGCGTGTACGTAGCTTGCGATGATTGCGGGCACTCCCGCATCCTCCGCCTCGACAATCTGACGAAGGTCGCGGAACTCGGCGTTCACAACTACATGCAACTTTGCCGGAAGATCCGCTGCAGTGAATGCCCGAAGAAGCCGCCCGCTTTCCGGAACCTGACCATTCGCCCGACATGGCGGTGTGATGAGGTGCTTCAGAGCATCGCATGAAACACGACTTTGTGGACGCTGAAGACTTTGTCCGCAGGGAACTCAAGTTCGTGCTGTTCGCCCTCGCCGGGGTTGTACTGATAAAGGCGCACGATGTCCGCAGAGCGTGACTCGTAGCGCTTGAGGTAGCTGTAAACCTCGTCGTCTTCGACCACCTGCACAACTACATCGTCGCCTTGCCGCACCTTGAGATGCGGGTTCACCCAGGCTGTTTCGCCGTGGAAGAAGCGCGGCTCTCCGGAGCGGCCGTCTACTTGCACCGCATAGGCGCCTTCGACGCCCTCAAGCCCGGGCGGGCAAAACACCTGGGCGATATCCTGCCCGTTCATGATGAAGCGGCCATTCTTGCCGGCCGAGATGTGGCCTCGCAACGGGATCGAGGTGTCGCCGGGGAACGATTGCCAGCGCGGCGGGAAGCTCGCGTTCGGCTTCGGCATAGGTCGCGCGACTGGCGCCATGGGCGACGAGCCTTGAAGCCAGTTCGTCATCTGCTCGAAGCCAGGCGGTAGCTCGCCGAAGAACTTCGCCATTGCCTCGATCTCCTGCAGAGAGATTTGGCGGCGCTTCTTCGGATCGTCGCTATGTAGTTCCTTCGATCGCGTGATCTTGTCGTTGGACATGCCGGTAGCTTCGGCGAGCTTTGATGCTACCCCGCGAGCCGCGACTTTCTCCGCAAGCCATTGTTTCAGTTCATATTGTGGGTCACTCATGCGGCGATCCTCGCGGATTCCGCGAAAAACTCCATCGCGAATATCGCAAATTAATTATCGCGACCCTATTGACTTCTTGTCGCGACAATCGCAAATTTCGCGACATGAGCGAAAAACATCTCGACCCCGCAAAATCCATCATCGGAAAGATCGGCATCGAAAAGGTGGCCGAGGTTACTGGCAAGCATGTCTCCCGGGTGTACCGCTGGATGTACCCGAAAGAGAAGGGTGGCACCGGTGGGCTGATCCCCCAGTCCGATGCCCCGGCGCTGCTGGCATACGCCAAGTCGAAGAGGATCCCGCTCAAGGAGAAAGAATTCTTCCCGGTGCGGGAGGGCGCCCAATGAGCGCCGAAGCACAAACCATCCCCGACGAGATTGCCCAGCGCACGGCTCGCCTCATCAACGAGGCCGAGAACATGCGCGCCCAGGCCGTCGACGACCTCAAGACGATCTACGGCGACCTGCGCGAAGAGCTCAAGGCTCTCGGCTGGGCCGGTCAGAATGTCTCCAAGGAAGTTGCCGCGCTCAAGGGTGCCATCGCCGAGATGCGCCTCGACGAGGAGAAAAAGGCGAAGCGGGAAGAGAAGGGCGACCGGGTCGACGACTACGTTTCGATCTTGAGCAGGGGCCGCGCACGTGCACCTGCGCGTACACGAGAAAACATTGACGAATTTCCGAGTTCGGACGGCGGCGCAGTCGCTGCAGTGAAGGGCAAGGCCCGACTGGCGAACGCCGATGGCGTTGAACCGCCGCCGTCCGAGCATAGCGAAGCCACCCAGATCGCAACGAACGAAGGAGGCGCCAGCCCAGAGGAAGCTGACACAGCTGCAGAAGGCAGCCCGAATCTTGAACCCTCTGGCCCGGAGGCTGAACGGGCAACCTCTTTCACCGCAAAACCACCGTCCCCGTTGAGGCCGCATTGCCGGCATCCGGAGGCATGCGGCGGCTACGGCCGGAACCACTGCCACACATGCGCGAAGGCTATCGAAAGGGAGATGGCATGATGAAGTTCTCATTTGGAAATGATGCCATGGCCCAGCGCGCGATCGAGCGCGGCATTGGTGCCGAGCGGAAGAACGAGACCCGCGTCGAAATCTCCGACGCCGTCGCGGCGTTCGTGGCGAGGGGCGGGGCGATCCGTCGCTTCGAGCCTGGCGTCTCTGGCGACTACGACGGGATCAAAGCCTTTCTGGCAACGCGCGGCCACGACCTTTCGACCTACCGCCATGCGTATCGGCTGAAAACGATGGGCAAAAAGGGGCCGGGAAAGGTCATCCATTGGTCGAAGGTCATCGCCCTGGTTGATGAAATGCGGGTTGCGGAGAACCGCGAACCCCTGCGCCGGAAGGTGGCGTGATGCTGATCGCTGCCGCCTTTGCCGCGACTGTCGTCGTTGCCATCGTTGGCCTCATCGGGGCGGCCCTGTTCGCCGAGCGAGAATTTCGCCGGAACGGCTTCCACCCCAAAGATTGATCGCGGGCTTTCCTCCTTTCACCGCGGTCATAGCTCGCGCCGGCTTTCCTCCTCTCCTGGGCCGGCGCGAGCAACTCTCAACCGGATCCGCTCGATCGCCAGTTTCATAACGACGGCTTGAACGAGGGTTCCTAACGGAATGGCCGGTGACGACAGGGGATCGTCACCGGCAGCAGAGCCAAAGTGTGCGGCGGAGGCTCTGCGAAACGGAATGACATTGGAGGGACCGGCTGCCGTTGGCGCGGCGCCGTCCTCTCCATCGGAAGAAATGCCTGTGTGCATCTCGCTTCTCCATCAACACGAGAAGGATCGCACAGGAGTTGTCGGAAATGCCCGAAAAAGCTTCGGAGAAAAGAGAAATGTCAGTTGCGGCGTTTTGTCAGGAGGCATTGCAGAAGGAGATCGCACCGCGATCACTCGGCAAGGTCAATTATCGGATCATCGTAGCGGCCCGCGAACTTCGCTGGTCTTACACGCGCACCAAGGACGTTTGGTACGCGGACCCCAAGATTTCAATCAGAGGACACGAGCTTCGCCGCGTCGAAGACGTGAGCGGCCTTGTCTACGAGGCACGCCAGGAGGTGCAGAAAAATGATGACGCTATCGACAAGGCCACCGCTCTCCTGGGCGGCCAGGACGCGCATCTCGTTCGCTCGATCGTTGCTGCGGTTCGCTCGGTCCTTGGCCTTCGCCATAGCGCCTGAACTCCGCGACGAAGTGGGCAAAACCCCAGCCGGAGGAAGTCAATGAATGCCGTGGCTCGCATCAGTGAAGAAAACGAAGTCCTTCGGGAACGCATTCGGCAGCTGGAAAAGGTGCTGATGCCACCGAGTTTGATTTTCCCGCTCGATTGGAGATTGACGCCAACCGAGCAGCGGGTTCTTCGCTGCCTTGCTTCTCGAGAAATGGTTTCGAAAGAGGCCATCGTCATGGCCGCCCGCGGGTTCGAGCACGAGGATAGCTGCGAGGCTACCTCTCAAGTCTGGGTGCACAAGCTCCGCAAGAAGCTCCGACAGCGCGGCGTTGCCATCGAAAGCATCTATGGCACCGGTTATCGGATCGAGAACCGCCAGGCGTTCCTTCGATCGCTCGCCCCCTATCAGCCGGTGGGGAACTGACTATGGCCCAGCACCTCCTTTTCAGCGAGCATCTGACCGCTAAGGAAGTTCACCAACCCATCGCCGAGACCTATCTCGGCCAGGCGCATATCGCCGGTACCGGACCTGAAGGAAAGACGTGCCGCGAATGCATCTTCTGGCATGCCTGGAAGTCGAAGAAGGTGGCAGGGGGGGGTATCGAGAAGGTGCCGGCGGACCCCGGCTATTTCGGCGCGCGTCACACCAAGACGCCGTGCGAGCTGAAAAAGGCTCGCTGCAACCGGCCGATCCTGAACAAGGCCAACCGGCTGATCCCGCATTCCGCCAAGGCGTACCGACTGTTCGAAGCGGCCGAACATGTCCTGCCGGCGAAGAACGCCGGGTGAATCTATGCCCGCGATGACCCCCGAGAAGATCGCTTTTCTTGATGCCGAGATCAAAGGGTTGCGCACTCGCATCGGCGACAGTGGCAACACGGTACAGCGCGCCAAGCTCAAGATGCTGCGCGACATCCGCGAAGACTACCAGCAATCAGCCGAGGCCGATGCCCAGCGCGAGCGGGGAGGAAAGGCGTGACAGTGTCATTCAATCCGCAAATCGCAAACCGGTATGCTAACGCTGACGTCGATCTTCTGTCTGGTACGGCCACTGAGGTGGCCGACAAAGCGGACGCTTGCCATTCTATTATCCAGCGGGGAGCCGTTTGCGAATGTAAGATCGAGGAATACCTCTCTCGGTTCTTCGTTCTGGTTCTCCCAACCCTCGATCGTGATATGGCGCGAAAGCGTTCCATCAGCCCGAACAGACAGGCCGTTTCTCATAATCGGGTGGTAGAGGAGCAGGTCTCTTGTTCGGGTGTCGATCGAACGCACAGCGATGTCAATTGGCGCCTCAACGAGGATGGCGTTGATGACAAACTTCGTTCTGTTCCAGTTGGTTATCCGAACTACTGTCGAGTACTTGCCGGACGACCAATGTTCGGCGGAAGGCGGGTTTTCTCCGAGCAGGAATTTGATCTGACGGTTCTGCGCCTCGACCTGTCGGACCAGGACAACCAACGTGACGATTGCCGCTGCCGCGGCTACCCAACCGCTCAGCGCTCCCAGCCAGCCTTGGACAGTACAGTTCCCACCGCCACAAAGCGCCCATCCCGGCCATGCGGCGAGCTCCGGCAGGAAGCGCATGAGCAAAATAAACATCCCGAACGCAATTGCCGTAAGAACGGGCACGTAGAACCGTTTGTCACCCATGAGAGTTTCCTAAGTCGAAACAATGTGATCAGGCACGATTCTTCTTGGAACTGCAACACCACAGGTTGCGAGACATGAGTATCAGCGGCGCCATACGCCGTATGTTGGAGGCCGGTCTTACGATCGAGCAAGCCCTTGTTGCTGCAGAAGCTTTTGAAGCTGGAGCCGTTCCGCAACAGCCGGCGCTCTCCAAGCGGCAGGAGCGCAACAAGCGATATTACGAGCGTCGTAAAGCGTCTGAAAACCGTCTTAATTCAGACGCTCAAGACGATTCAGACGGGGAATCTGCCCCTCTTTCCCCGGAAGGTTCTTCCCCCACACCCCCTTCTCCTAAACCCCAATCTTCTATACCCCCTTCGCCCCCTAAAGGGGGCTCTTCCCCCGCCGAAATCGATCAGGTTATCGGTGCTTTTTCCGCCATGGCCCGCCAAGCAGGCCTTTCGGTGCCAAAGGCCATCACGGCATCACGCCGCCGGTCGCTGCTGCTGCGCATCGAGGAACACGGCTTACCTGTCGTTCTGGACGCCATCGATCGCATCGGCCGTAGCCGGTTCTGCCGCGGCGAGAACGATCGCGGCTGGCGGGCCGATCTGGATTTCCTCTGCCAGTCGAAGAGCTTCGTTTCGATCCTCGAAGGCAAGTACGACGACCGGCCGTCGGCAGGGGGCGGCCCGAGCTCGCGCTCGCCGCCGTCGTTCTCGTCGACAGCGAAGCCCGGTCAGAGCCGGGAGGAATACCTGGCCGCCGAGCGGCGCCGATCCGAAAGGAGCTTCCAGTGAAACCCGCAAAGGCCATCAACAAGCGCCAGCGAGAGGCGATCTACCTGCTCTCGATCGGCAAAGGGTACGCCGAAGCGGCGGCGATCATGGGCACCAGGAAGAACACCATCACCCGGTACGTGAACCGGGCGAAGGACGCGACGGGGTGCCCGACCACAATCGGTCTGATCGGGTACGCGCTTCGAAACGGCATCATCGCATAGGGGATCTTGAATGGCAGCGGCAACATCGAAAAAGCGCAAACCGAAGAAGGCCGTCGAGGCCTGGCAGCCGAAGCAGAAAATCGCCTCGGTGTATGTCGACAACCCGTACTATTCCCGTTCCCATGACGGCGAGGGTGCAAACCCGATCAAGATCAAAGCACAGGTGAATGTCCGGGAAAGTGCCATCGCTACGCTTTCATCACGGAAGCTGATCAACGAGGCGCAGGTTATGGCGGCCGATCGATTCCGCGGTTTCTATGAGGCGATGGGCGGTGCAGGGGCGGGATCATTCGATTACAGCCGTGAACCGGTCGACGGCGGCGGCGCCCGCGAGGCGCTCTCGGAGCGCCAGTTGCGGGCAGCGCTGGAATTGAAGCTGGCAAAGCAGATCCTGGGCAATCGCGCCTACGACATCATGAGTAAGGTCGCAGGGCAGGGCTATGCCATCCAAGAGCTCGCTTCCACTCAGAGGGAGCGCACGACCCTGACAGATTATCTAAAGGATGGCTTGGACGAATTGGCCCGCTGCTGGGGCTTTGAAAACAAAGGCACGAAGCGGAAAATTGCCTGATATGCTGTTGCTCCGCTTAAGCGGAAACGTTATAGAGAAACTATAGTGGTGAGTTGTGAAAATAGCTCGCCGTCAAAGCCGCCCCTGAGGCGGCTTTTTTCGTTCTAGCAGCAGCGGCCAGCAGTGTTTTAGGCGTCGGCCTCCGACTGAGGGTAAAGTTTTACCCACATACTTGATCCAGGTCTGGGAGCATTTATGTAGGCGTCCAACAAGGTCTAGATCACGGGTGTGTCTTGAAAATCGTTCCTAGAGTTGCGCTTGCCGTCGCCGCGCTTTTCCTGTTCTCGTCTTGCAGTGAGACCGGATCGCCCCAAACGACAAGGACCGCATCCGCAGTTCAGACCACGGCGAAAGCCAAGCCTGCTCCGACGCCAAAGATGAGCCGAAAGCAAAGAACCGCGGCCGAAGCCGAGGCAAAGGCGCGCTCTGACGCGCGCAGCCCTCGGCAATGTAAGACTCCAAAGCAGACATGCAGCCATGGCGCGGGGCCAGCAGGCGAAGAGTGCTCATGCTGGTCGACCACCGGCGCTCCTGACGTCGGCCTAACAATCAAGCGATGAGCCGCGCGACCACCCAATGACCGCCGTCTATGCGGTAGGGTGGTCGCCTTCAACCTCATAGAGGGAATACACTCGGCGCATAGGAGAAATGCGCCGGAAATCCTGACTACTCTCCCGAGCCAGCTTCATTATGCATCTTCGCCGTTGCGCGGATGAAATCGTTCACAGGCATCGGAATGATGGCTTCCTCTGGGTACAAGGTTTGCAGTTGGACGAGCGCCATGCGAGCGGCCTGGAGGTGAACCGGCCGGATTGTCGACTTCCCACTCTCCAAGTCCTGGTATGTGCGGAAGGGGACGCCCATAGCAGCGGCAAACTCGGCTTGGGTCATGTTGGCGTATTGCCTCAGTATCCAGAGGCCGTTCAAGGGGCGTTCCATTGATGTCGCTCCACTAGTTTGCTACATTCTGGGGAACCGGAGAGAAGTGCTAGTTCCCTCCGGCCCCCGGTTTACCGGCTAATGGAGATTGTCAGTCTCCACTTGCCAATCCGGACTTGGAAGCTGAGCTTTAGGCTCATGGGTTGCTCCTTGTCCTGCCGAAGCGGGATTGCTTCGGTAAGAGTGTTATGCACGAAAACCGTGCTTTACGCAACAGGAAAAGCACGAAAACCGTGTAAAAATAAAGCCGCCCGATTTGTCACCGGGCGGCTTTTTCATTTGCGGTTTGTTCCTTGCGGGCTCAACTGTTGTTCACGGGCTCCAGCATCTCAGGCCGGAACGACTGAAATTTCGGCTCGAAGTTGCCTTCGTGTCTGTTGAACCAGTGGCACTCGCATTTGTTCTGGTCAGTGATGTAGCCGACCGTCATAGCCGGTCCGCCGGACTTGAGCCGCACGGTATCGCCGATCTTATAGGACATTCTGAACTCCAATTTAGATTGCAGGGGCAGCAAAGGGTTTTCGACTTTGAGTCGCAAGCTCATTCCGTGTTTGTTCCACAATCCACAGGTGCCCCATGTCGGATGACAACAAGCCAGAGACCGTAGGGCGGCCGAGCAGCTTCTCCGATGAGCTGGCTGCCGCCATCTGCGAACGCATCTCCAACGGGGAGAGCCTTCGCGCGATCTGCGAGAATGACGATTTCCCTTCGAAGTCCACCGTCTTCAAGTGGTTGAGTGAGAACGAGGTCTTTTCGGACCAATACGCCCGCGCACGCGAGGCCCAGGCTGACGCAATCTTTGACGACATCCTTTCGATCGCCGACGACGGCCGCAACGACTGGATGGAGAAATTCGACAGCGAGGGCGAAAGCATTGGCTGGCGCGAGAACGGGGAAGCGGTCAGGCGCTCACAGCTACGCATCGAGGCCCGCAAGTGGATGGCGGGTAAGCTGCGCCCGAAGAAATACGGCGAGAAGCTCGATCTGAACGTGTCGGGCAGCCTCGAAACGATGCCCGAGGAAAAGTTGAATGCTCGAATCGCTCAGCTACTCGGAAAAGCAGGAGTTGGTGGCGCTACTGGCGGAACAGGATCGTCGGCACCGCCAGAACCGGCTGGCGACGTATAGGCCATATCGGAAGCAGATTGAGTTCCACAAAGCAGGCGCTGCTTACCGGGAGCGCCTGTTTATGGCGGGTAACCAGCTCGGCAAGACGCTGTCTGGTGCGGCGGAAGCGGCAATGCACCTCAGCGGGAACTATCCGGATTGGTGGGACGGGCGGCGCTGGGATCGGCCAGTGACGATGATGGCCGGTTCCGAATCCTACGAGCTGACCCGCGACGGCGTGCAGCGCCTTCTGATCGGTCCGCCGCTCAACGAAGAGGATTGGGGCACTGGCTATATTCCGAAGGCCGCTATTCTGGAAACCACGCGTCGCAGCGGTGTGTCTGGCGCGCTCGATAGCGTCACGGTTCGGCATGCATCGGGCGGAGCATCGACGCTCTTGCTCAAAGGTTATGACCAGGGCCGCAGCAAATGGCAGGCAAACACCGTCGATTACGTCTGGTTCGACGAGGAACCGCCCGAGGATGTCTATCTAGAGGGCATCACGCGCACCAATGCGACCGGCGGCTCGGTGGCCGTCACGTTCACGCCTCTCAAGGGCATGAGTACGGTTGTCGCGAGGTTCATCATGCCGGGTGCTGACGAGGGCGCCCAATACCGCACCGTCATCACGATGACGATCGACGACGCGGAGCATTACAGCCCGGAGGAGCGGGCTCGCATCATCGCCAGCTATCCGGTGCACGAGAAGGAAGCGCGCACCAAGGGTGTGCCGTCGCTCGGTTCCGGTCGCATCTTCCCGGTATCGGAGGAGAGCATCACTGTCGCGCCGTTCGAGATCCCGAAGCATTGGGTCCAGATCGGCGGCCTAGATTTCGGGTGGGATCACCCATTCGGCGCCGCCGGCTGTGCCTGGGACCGCGATGCCGACGTGTTCTATGTGACGAAGGTCTACCGGGAGCGCGAGGCGACGCCGATCATTCATTCGGCAGCGCTGAAGCCTTGGGGCGACTGGCTGCCGTGGTCATGGCCTCACGACGGTTTGCAGCACGACAAGGGCAGCGGCGAGCAACTGGCGGCACAGTATCGGACCCAGGGCCTCAAGATGTTGCCGGAGCGCGCCACCTTCGACGACGGGACGAACGGTGTCGAGGCCGGCCTCTCGGACATGCTGCAGCGAATGCAGACGGGCCGCTTCAAGGTGTTTTCCACCTGTGGCGAGTTCTTCGAAGAGTTCCGGCTCTACCACCGGAAAGACGGGAAAATAGTGAAAGAGCGCGACGACGTGATTTCAGCGTCTCGCTACGCGCTGATGATGAAGCGCTTTGCCAAGGTGAAACCCTCGAACACCGCCTGGGCGTTTACCGATCGGAAGGTTGTTTGATGGCCGCACTGACGAACGGACAGGTCGCCTCGCAGGTGACGCAACTGGTGAAGGATTGCGAGAGCTTCCGCGACCAGTTGTCGGGCGACCGCATCAAGGCGATGGAGTATTACGACGGCGTCATGAAAGACGTGCCGGCCGATGCGAACCGGTCGAAAGTCGTCTCGCGCGATGTCCGTGCCGCGATCAAGAAGGTATTGCCGTCGCTGATCCGGACCATCCTCGGCAACGACAAGGTCGTCGAATACGAGCCGGTCAACCAGGGCGACGAAGCCGGCGCCGAGCAGGCAACCGATTACATCAACTACATCATCTTCCCGGAAAGCGATGGATACGACGCGGTGCAGGACGCTGCACACGATGCGCTGAAGTTGCGCAACGGCGTCATTCGGTGGTGGTACGACAAGAAGCGTATCGTCGAGGTCTCGCGACACACCGGCCTTGATGAGGCCGCGATGGTGCAGCTCGTCGCCGACGACGCGGTCGAGGTTCTAGAACAGGCGCAGTCGGTTGCTACGATCGAGACTGAACAAGGCCCGCAACAGATTCCCGTCTACGATCTGAAAATCCGGCGCGTGATCGAGAAGGGCTGCACCAGGCTTGCCGCGGTACCGCTTGAGGAGTTCCTTATTCATCCCGACGCGATGTCGATCGACGACAGCCTTTGCACCGGCATCAGCATGAAGATGCGGCGGTCCGACCTGGTCGCGATGGGCTATGACCGTGAGGTGGTCGACGATCTGCCGGCGACGACGAAGGACAACGAGAAGGAAACCGAGGAGTTCGCGCGCCGTCGTGATGTTGTCGACGCCGACGACCAGGCCGACAAGGCTTCTCAGGAGGTCGATTACTACGAGCTTTATGTTCGTATCGACGCCGACGACGACGGAATCGCCGAGCTGCGCCGCATGGTCTTTGCGGGCGGTACCGCCGAGAAGAACCTCCTCGAAAACGAGGAATGGGACGAGGTTCCATTTGCCGACCTGATCACCGAGCGCCGGCCGCATCAGCGAGAAGGCAACTCGATCACCGACGACATGGCGGAGATCCAGCGCATCAAGACGGTGTTGCTGCGCCAGACGCTCGATAACCTGTACTGGCAGAACAACCTGCAGCCGATCGTGCAGGAAGGCACCATCGAGAACCCCGAGGCGGTGCTTAACCCGAAGTTCGGTCAGCCGATCCGCGTTGGGCAGGGAACGGACGTCCGCGCCGCAGTCGGTTACACGTCGGTTCCCCTGGTCGCTGACAAGTCGTTTGCCATGCTTGGCTACCTCGACCAGGAGGCGACCGACCGTACCGGCATTTCCGAGGCATCGAGCGGCATGGCGCCGGATGCGCTGCAGAACATGACCGCGAAGGCCTCCGCGATGGTCGAGGCCGCCGGCATCGGTCAGACCGAACTGATGGTTCGCACCTTCGCGCAGGGCCTGAAGCGCGTTTTTCAGGGCCTCCTGAAGCTCACCATCAAGCACCAGGATCAGCCGCGCACCGTGCGTCTCCGCGGGGAGTGGGTCACTTTCGACCCTCGTCACTGGAATGCAGGCATGGACGCTTCGGTCAACACCGGTCTCGGCGCTGGAACGCGTGAGCGCGACATGATGATGGTGCAGATGATCCAGCAGTTGCAGGAGAAGCTGCTCGCCTCGCTCGGGCCAGTCAACAACCCATATGTGACGCCCGATAACCTCTATAACTCGATCGCGAAGACGGTCGAGGCTGCCGGCCTGAAGTCTCCGGACCTGTATTTCACGAAGCCAGACCAGGAAGAGCTTCAGAAGCGCATGGAAGCCGATGCTGCCAAGCCGGATCCGGAAATGCAAAAGGTCCAGGCGCAGGCGCAGGCCGACATGCAAAAGGCACAGCTGCAAGCCGAAACCGACCGGATGAAGCTTGAGGCACAGACCCGTGTCGACATGGCGAAAATCGAGGCCGAGACCGAGCTAAAGCGCTACCAGATCGACCAGGAAATCGAGCTGAAGCGCCAACAGGCAGTTGCTCAAACGATGATTGGGCAGCGCGTGCCGCAAACCCAGATCGGAGGGCAACCAGGATGAAGCCCGACGAGAAACGCGCAGCCGCTCGGGCGATGCTCGACAATCCGCTCTTCCACCACGTCATGGACGATCTGGAAGCGGCAGCAATCAACGGGTGCATCAACGCACCGATCACCGATGACGAGACCCGCGCCGCCTATGCGGCCGAAGCGCGGGCCATCAGGAAATTCCGCAGCAAGCTCAAGTTCCTCGCCGAGGAGCAAGCCAATGCTGACGGAAAGGGCGCCCCGGCATAGGGCCGGGCCAAACCTTAGAGGCACCACAACATGGACGAGAGCGTCAACCTGGCCGCGGCCGGGAACGAAACCGTGCAACCCTCGACTGACATCGACAACCCGGACAATCTGAACTTCTGGGAGCCTGGCGACGACGAGAAGCAGGCCAACCCGGGACAAGGAACGGAAGGGATCGAAGGCGAGACGGGTGAGACCATCGAGAATGGTCAAGAGACCGGCGAACCCGCAGACAACGCCGAAGGCGCCGAGCCAGCCGATGCCGAGAATGGCGAGGCGGCCAACGTCGCTGACAACCAGGTCATCACCCTCAAGGGTGGCGAACAGGTGCCGTTCTCCGAGCTGAAGCTCGGGTACATGCGGGAGCGCGACTACCGACACAAAACTCAGGAGACCGCCAATAAAGGCCGAGCTCTTGAGGCCATGACAACCCGCGTGGCCAACACGGTCAAGGGTATCGCTTCCTATCTGGCAGAACGTTTGCCGCCTGAGCCGCCGCGTCAGTTGGCGTATCAGAACCCCGCCGAATACACCCGCCAGAGAGCGGCGTATGAGGACGGCCTGGCAAACATCAACCAGATCATCGAACTGGCGAACGATTCGAACACGGTTGCCGGCGAACTCTCGTCGTCGGCAAGCGAGGAGACACTTCAAGCGGAGAGCGAAAAGCTGGCTCAGGTCTTTCCGGAGACGACGAAGGAGGAGGGGCGCAAGGCTTTCTTCGATCAGGCGTTTTCCGCAGCCCGAGAGCTTGGTTTCTCGGACACCGAGCTGAAGGGCGTTTCCGATCACCGGCTGTTCGGTCTGGCCTATTACGCCCAGATCGGCATGAAGGCAGAGCAGGCGCGGAAAAAGGCGCTGACGAAAGTCACGGCAGCCCCTCCGGCCACGCCGAATCCTCGTCCGAACGGTGTCGCGAACCAGGAAGTTCGGAAGAACAAGGAAGCGATGCAGCGGTTGTCGAAAACCGGGTCGATCAAGGACGCACTGGCGATCGACTTCGACTAAACCCCTGAAATCGAAGGAAAACGCACATGGCCGCTTTGGCTAACACCTTCCAAACCACGAATGCCAAAGGCAATCGTGAACAGCTTTCGGACGTGGTATCGCGCATCACGCCGGAAGATACCCCGATCTATTCTCTGATCGAGAAGGGCACCACCAAGGGCACGCACCCCGAGTGGGAAACCGACGAGCTCGCCGCCCCGGCCGCGAACATCAAGCCTGAAGGCGACGAATACTCGTTCGGCGCCATCACCCCGCCGGAGCGCATGGGCAACTACACCCAGATCCTGCGCAAGGATTGGATCATCTCCGGTTCTCAGGAAGCCGTTGAAAACGCCGGCAACGTCGAAAAGCGCAAGTACCAGAAGCTGAAAAAGGGCGTCGAGATCCGCAAGGACGTCGAGTTCGCCATCGTCGACACCAACGCCTCTGTCGGTGGTGCGACCCGCGAATTCGGCTCTCTCAACACTTGGATCAAGACGAACGTCTCTCGCGGCGCCACCGGTGCCAACGGCGGCTTCAACTCCGGTACCGGCCTCACGGTCGCGCCGACCGACGGCACGCAGCGTGCGTTCACCAAGCCCATCTTGGACAGCGTCATGCAGCAGGGCTACCAGAGCGGGGCGAACTTCCGCCACGTTTCGGTTTCCCCCTACGTCAAGAGCGTGTTTGTCACCTTCATGTCGGACAGCAACGTAGCGCCGTTCCGCTACGCCGTCTCCAAGGGCGGTGAGCGCAACACCATCGTTGCCACGGCCGACTACTACGAAGGCCCGTTCGGCACGGTCATGATCCACCCGAACCGCGTGCAGGCTACCGGCGCCCAGCAGGCCCGCAATGCCTTCTTCATCGATCCCGAAATGCTGTCGTTCCTCTGGTTCCGCAAGATCCAGGAAGACAAGGACGTCGCGAAGACGGGCGACGCCGACAAGGGCGTCATCATCGGTGAGGGCGCCCTCAAGGTCCACAACGAGAAGGGCCTCGGCGTTGCCGCTGACCTCTTCGGCCTGACCGCCGCGAGCTAATCGCGTCGGTTCCATCATTGTCTGAGAAAGGGCGGGCTTCGGCTCGCCTTTTCCATATCAGGAGAAAACCGAAATGGCAGACCCGAACAAGCCAGCAGTGACCACGAATGAGCCTCCCAAGCCGGAAACGGCGCCGGAAGCCCTGGTTCCGATCAAGTTGCTTTACGACACCTGGAACGCGAAAGAGGAGCGCATTCCTGCCGGAACCTTCACCAGCGTTCCGACCGCGGTTGCAAAGCAGCTCATCGCCGACGGCAAGGCCGAGCGCGCCGATCCTCTGCCGGGTGAAGCCGAATGATCATTCGTGATGGAGCTTGGACGCTCTACGATCACGACCCGATGACGGGCCGTTCGGTCTGGCATCTGTTCGACGGGGAGAAAGACGTTTTTCGCGTCGACTACCCCGTCGACAACCTGATCAGCGAAAACCAGGAGGTCCGCAACAGCGCCGAAAAGGCCTGGCGCGGTGACTGGCACCGGGTCGCCTCGATCCCGCTGAACATCGCCCACGATAGCGGCCTGGTGCAGGCCCACAGCGAGGGCGACGACCGTTTCGTGAAACGGTTCCTCAACAGTTCCGACAACCGCGCCTGGCGAACGAAGGAAGGGCACCTATGAGTGTCGAGTTTGAGCGCATCAAATCCAAGGTGAAGACCATCGAGGCGAGCCGGCCCAGCGCCGAGGAGAACCCCGAGGGCCACCGGGAGGCGAATGAGCAGATTTCTCGCCTCATAGATCGTTCTCGCATGTTTGCAGACGCGGAGCGCGCCCGGAAGGTCCCCCTATGAGCACCATTGCCGATTACGCGTCCCTCCTCGTCGATGCCGGTGAGTACAGCGGACGCAACGACGTCGCGCACCTCTTCCCGCGGTTCATCGGTCTCGCCGAGCTGAAGCTCAACCGCTTTCTGCGCGTGGCTGAAATGGAGCTCGTGGGCACCGTCACCGTCACGAATGGCGCTGGCACGCTGCCGGCGGATTTCCTCGAAGCGCGGGAGGTGAAGAATGCCAACGGCCTGCCTATCCGCGCCGTCTCCCTGCAGCAGCTCACCGAGAGCTATGCCGGCCGCTCTGGCATTCCGGCGGGGTACGCCATAGTCGGCAGCACCATCAACGTCCGCCCCATCGGCGATGGCAATCTCACCATCACCTATTACGGCAAGCTTCCGGGTCTGACCCTCTCGACCCCTTCGAACTGGCTGCTCGAAAAGGCGCCCGACGCCTACCTGTACGCTCTCGTCGAGGAAATCGCGATCTGGGAACGGGACATCGATAAGGCAGGCGCAGCCCTGCAACTGAAGGCGCAAGCGCTTTCCGGTCTCAAGATTGGCGATGAGCGCTCTCGCTGGGGCAATGCCCAAGTAGTTGTTGGAGGCCCGACGCCATGACGCTGCTTTCGTCCATCAACGAAGTTTGCGACGTCGTTTCGCTCGATCGGTTTTCTAGCGTCTACGGCTCCAACGATTCGAACGCGCAGACGATGGTTGCGCTCGCACAGGAAACCGGTGACGAAATCGCGCGCCGCGGCGACTGGCAGCAGATGATGGGGCAGTTCGTCACCATCCTGTCGCCCAGTGCTCTGCCCGACGACTATCAGCGCCTTTCGCCTGGCGGCGCGGTCCGCGGAGCCGATGGCGAGTTCTTCCGGCCGATCACGAACGCCTCTCAGTGGGCGGTGATTGTCGGCATACCGTCGGCGCAACGATATTTCTTCATCCGGAACAATCAAATCTTGTTCTCTCCGACGGCTGCCGGTGCTGGCGCCACGCTCGACTATTTCTCTCGCAATTGGGTGCTGCACGATCCGGAAGGACCGGGCGACACGCTGACGGCCGACGACGACACGCCGCTGTTTGCCGAGCGGTTGCTCGTGAAGGGCATCACCTGGCGGTGGAAGCGTCAGAAGGGCCTGGCCTACGAGGACGACCTTGCCGAGTTCGAGGCCGATCTCCTGCAGGAAATCAACGCCGATCGAGGTGCATAATGAAGATGGCCGTCAAGCCCGCGCGCATCGGGCAAAGCAACCGTGGCAGCGTCAGCATCGGGAAGCAGCAAGTGTCTCAGCCAATCACATATCCGGCGCCGAAGCTCGGTCTGGTGACCACCGCCGACGTTGCCAGTCAGCAACCCGGCTCGGCGCTCGTCATGCGGAACTTCTTCCCCACGCTGAACGGGTGCAAGATCCGCGGCGGCTCTGTCAAACGCGGCCTTGCAGCCGGTGCCGGCGACGTCAAGAGCGCCTTCAAGTACAAGTACGGCATCACGGAAAAGCTGTTCGTCGCCACGGATACCGGCATCTTCGATATGACCGCGCCAGCAGCGCCACCGGCTACCACCGCAGCCGCGGTCAGCGGCATGTCGGGCGGTGATTGGTGCGCGTTTCAGCATACCAATGCCGGCGTCTCTAATCTCGTGTGCCTGAACGGTGCCAACCCCCGTCAACTCTTCAACGGCAGCACTTGGACGACCTCGCCGGCAATCACGTTTCCCGATGCCACGACGATGCCGCAGCTCAACTACGGCTGGCTCTTCAAGAACCGCCAATTCTTCCTGAAGAACGCAACGCTCGATGCGTACTATCTGCCGGTAAACGCCTTCGGCGGCGCTGCTTCCGTGTTCCCGCTCGGCGGAGTCATGAAAAAGGGCGGTTCGCTGATGACCGGCTTTTCGTGGTCGCTCGAAAGCGGCGACGGTCTGTCGGATATGTGCGTCTTCGTCTCCACCGAGGGCGAGGTCGCTGTCTACGCGGGCTCGGACCCGAGCGACGCCAACAACTTCGGACTGAAGGGCGTCTACCAGATCGGCAAGCCGCTCGGAAAGAATGCGTGGATCCGCGCAGGCGGCGATATCCTGGTCGCCAACACCGACGGCCTCACGCCGATTTCGCAGGTTTTCCAACGTGATCGGCAGGCGTTGAGCCTGGTATCGGTCTCGCGGCCGATCGAGGATGAGTGGAAGAAGGCCGCGAACGCCACCGGCGGCGGCTGGACGCTGACACAGTGGCCGGAACAGAACCTCGTCTTCGTCACCTTTCCGGAAAACACGGTCGTCACCGACACGACTTTCGTTCTCAATGTCCTGACCGGACGCTGGTCAACCATCAGCAACTGGAAAGCGCTCTGTTATGCCACGCTACATGGAAGCCTCTTCTTCGGCTCGTTGGATGGCTATCTCTGGCAAGCCGACATCGGCGGTACCGATGACGGTCTCACCTTCAGCGCGGCTTACCTGTCGCAGTTCTCCCCAGCCGGCCAATTCGGGCAACGCACGCAGGCAACGATGGCCCACATGTATTTCCGGGGCAAATCGGAGCCGAAGGTGAGGCTGTTCGCCCGCGCTGACATGGATCGGTCGACGCCTTCATTTTCCGGCGTCACGGCAGGCAACGTCAATTCGTCGGAGTGGGATGTCGGTCTATGGGACGTCGCTGTCTGGGACGGTGTGTCCGAACTCGTTCGGTACGATTTCCGCCAGAACGTCCGCGCGACCGGTGACATGCTCGCTGTCGGCTGCGTCATCACCTCGGGCGGCTCGGTGAAACTCGACCTTGAGGTTGACCTCGCGACGCTGCAGGTGACCGCAGGCGAGGCAAGCGCATGATTTTGGTTTGGGGCGGTCCAAGGGCGCCGCAGGTCAACGACGCGCTGCAAGCTTTCGTGGCAGCGCGGGTTGGGGCTCCTCGCGGCTTTGGTCCGGCGGCATCGCTCGGCTTGGTCGAGGGTGACCGATTGATTGCTGCCGTGGTTTTCAACAACTGGTCGCCAGAGGATGGAACGATCGAGATGTCCGCGGCGGCCGACAGCAAGCGCTGGCTCACGCGCCCGATGCTGAACGCGATGTTCGGATTCTGTTTCGACGAATGCCAGTGCCAGTTGGTCGCGCTGCGCGTCTCGGAACACAACACGACGATGATCGAAATCGCACGCAGGTTTGGTTTCTCTGAGACACGAATTGCCCGTCTGCGCGGACGGAATGAAGCAGAGATCATCTTCACGCTGACAGACGACACATGGAACGCGCACCGCGCGAAGAAAGGGAAACCCTGATGGGAAAGAAGAGCTCCCCAAAAGCCCCTGACCCGAAGGCCACGGCTGCAGCACAGACGGCGACCAACGTTGGCACGGCAATCGCAAACCAAACGCTTGGCAACGTCAACCAAGTGACGCCGGATGGCGCGTTGACGTACACCCAGACGGGCACGAAGCAGTGGCGCGACCCGACCAACGGGGCAATGTACGATCTGCCGCAGTACACAGCGACGCAGACGCTTTCTGCCGGTCAGCAGGCGATCAAGGATCAGACCGACAAGGCCGAGCTAAACCTCGCTACACTGGCGTCGGGCCAGTCGGCCAAGCTGAACGATTTGCTTGGTCGACCGATCGATCTTTCGGGCGCTCCTGCTGCAGGTGACCCGTCGAAGATCGGGCTGCCGCAGTATACCGGCTACGGCACTGGTCCGACACTGCAGACGTCGTTGCCGAATGCCGGCAATATCCAGACCTCGATTGCGGACGCCGGCAAGATCCAGACTACGCTGGGCGACACCGGGCCGATCACCAAGTCGTATGACGTCGACATTGACACGACGCGGTACGAAAACGCGCTGATGGAGCGGATGAACCCGCAGCTTGCACGCAGCCGATCTGCTCTCGAAACCCAATTGACGAACCAGGGCCTGCAACCCGGGTCTGAGGCCTATAACCGTGCGATCGACGCGGCGACGCGGCAGGAGAACGACGCCCGGCTTGGTGCCATCCTTAATGCCGGTCAGGAGCAATCGCGCCTTGCCGGTCTCGCTCGCGACAAAGCTGGCTTCGAGAATTCGGCACAGCAGCAAAATTTCAATCAGGCGCTGGCGGCGGCTGGCTTCGGAAATCAGGCCCAGGCACAGCAGTTTGGGCAGAACGCCGCGCAGTTGGAGGCTAACAACTCGGGTCAGGCCCAGAATTTCCAGCAGGGCCTTGCGGCTGCAGGCTTCGGCAACGAAGCCCAACAGCAGATGTTCCAGAACCAGAACACAACGACCGCGGCGAACAATGCGCTGAAGGATCAGACGTTCAATGCGCAACAGGCCCAGCTTACGGTGCAAAACAACGCCCGCTCGCAGTATCTGAACGAGCTCTATGCGCAGCGGAATCAGCCGATCAACGAGATTTCGAGCCTGCTTTCCGGTGCCCAGGTCAACAGCCCGAACTTCGTGCCGACGCAAGGGGTGAACATCCCGAATGTCGATTACGCCGGTCTGGTGCAGCAGGACTATGCCAACAAGGTCAACGCCTACAACGCGAAACAGGCCGGTATCGGCTCGATCCTCGGCGGCGTCGCGGGGCTCGCGTCCCTGTCGGACGAGCGCGCGAAGAAGGACATCAAGAAGGTCGGTGGTCTCTACGAGTACCGCTACAAGGGCGAAGGCAAGAACGCTCCGAAACGGATTGGCGTCATGGCCCAAGAAGTCGAGAAGGTCCGGCCGGACGTCGTCATTAAGGGCGACGATGGCCTTCGCCGCGTCGATTACGGCGCCCTCTTTGCGGTAGGAAGGAAAAACTAATGGTCGGATTTCTATTCGGCGGCAATACCGGCGAGACCGCAGAGTCGCTGGCACGCAAGCGCGACATTCAGGACGCGATTGCACGCCAGATCATGGGTTCGCAGCCGAAGACGGCACAGGAGGGCATCGGTGCGCTCCTGAGCGGCATCGGAGTTGGCATCGGCCGCTATCGGACCGAGCGCGCCCAAAAGGCAGGCACGGATGCCGCCAAGTCGATTTTCAATTCGATCCTAGGTTCGCCGACGCGCTTGACGGGTCCGCCTGCCGTTACGCCTGGTGCCATGGGCGGGACCATGCCCAAAGTGGACAGCAAGGGGAATATGCCTGTCGCGACTGTCGGCAATGACGAGATCCGCAGCGGCATCATTTCGTCGGCCAATGCGCTCGGCATCGATCCGGTCGATCTGGCGACGGCCATCTCCTATGAGACCGCCGGCACCTTCGACCCGACCAAGCGGGGTCCTACCACTCAGCACGGTCAGCACCGCGGCCTTATTCAGTTCGGTGAGACACAGGCTGTTGAGAACGGCGTCGACTGGAGTAACCCCGTCGGCTCGCAGCTCGGCGAAAACGGTGCCGTCGTCAGCTACCTGCGCAAGGCCGGCGTGAAACCCGGAATGGGCATGATGGATATCTATTCGGCCATCAATGCCGGCAGCGTTGGTCGCTATGGCGCCTCGGACGCCAACAATGGCGGCGCTCCCGGTACTGTGGCCGACAAGGTCAACAGCCAGATGGCCGACCACCGCCAGAAGGCGCTTGCGCTGATCGGGCAGGGCGGCGCCACCGTCGGCGAACCGATGGCCTACTATGACGACAAGGGCATGTCCGTTGAAAGCCGTCAGCCGGTGTTTTCTCTAGACGCCCAAACACGGCCGGCCGGTGATGCTCGATCGACGGTCGAAGCTAGCGCGCCACGAAATGCTGCAGAAGCGGTGACGGCCATGGCTGGCGGCAACATGCCGGCGACGAGCCCGTTCGCGTCTCCCTTCGTCGATCCGAAGATGCAGCAAGGCGGCTCGCTCTCCGATGAGGTGGCCGCGTACGAGCAAACGCCCGAGTATGCAGCGCGCTTCCCTGGCCGCAGTCCTTCTTTCCCAGGAAAGCAAGTCGACGACCTGGCCGTTGCAGCTCTGCCGCAGCCTGTGAACGTGGGCGACAACCCGGTGCCACCGAATTCTCAGCCGCTCGCCAACTCGCAGATTCCGGCAGAGTTCGCAGGCTCGCAGCAGCTTGCCAGTGCCGAAGGCGGCATCATGAACGCCCTCAACGCCGGAACGCCAGCGACCCCGCAGCAAATCGCTCAGGCGCAGGCAGCTGGTCAGCAGCCGACACAGGTTGCTCAGGCTGCCGGCGGGGTCGATCCCCGGCTTTACGAGCTGCTGGCGAATGACTTTGCTACTCCGGAAATGAAGGCGACGGCCCGCGCCATGATCCAGCAGCAGCTTGGCCAGCAGGAAGCGGCGCGCGAGGAACAGACCTGGCGCCGTCGACAGGAATATGAGCAACAGGCGCAGCAGAATGACCCGCTCTATCGCATCAATCTGCAGAAGGCTCAGAAGGAGCTTGAAGACGGCAAGCCGCTCATCAACGCGGGTGCGGGGAACGTCTACGATCCGAACACCAAGGAATGGATCACGCCACCCGGTTCCTCCAGCGCTGGCGGCGCATTCCGTTTCAGCGGCAATTCCGTCGAGGCTCAGGCCCTCAATGGTCTGATGGACAGCGGCACCTTGTCGCCGGCTCAGGCTCAGTCGCTCGGCGCCGGCAAGACGATCAGTGGTCCGAACGGCGAACTGATCTTCCTGACGCCGCAAGGCGTGTTCGGCACGTCTCCCCAGGCAGGTGGTGCTGTTCAGCCAATCATGCCGAACGGTGGTCAGCAAGCGCCGCAGGGCGGCAATCAGGCAGCGCCGCAGACGACGCCGCAGGCTACTCCTGAAGCGGTCCCACAGGCCGTGCCGGATCAGCGAACCCAGAGCCAGCCGAACGCTCTGCCGACCGGGCAGACGGTACGAGATGGAAACATCCAGCTCACCCAGCCGAAGGTTCCGGAAGCTCAAAAGAACCGGGCAGCCGAGGTCGATCAGGCATACAAGGCGCTGAACACAGAACTGGATCGCTATTCCGAGCTCGTCGAGAAAACCGGGATCGAGGCGATGCCCGGCAAGAGCAAGGATCAGCTCAATTCGGTGCGGCAGGGCGTCATGCTCCAACTGAAAGAGCTGTTCAATCTCGGCGTTCTCAACGGTCCCGACCTCAGCCTGATGGAACGCATGATCTACGATCCTGTCATTGACCCCTTCAAGGAAGGCGGGATCATCAACCTGCCGGATCAGCTGTTCACGTCGATCGCCGGCAACCCCGGCGCTCGCGCGAAAAGCTCGGTCGACGAACTGAAACGCATGATCGGGAACATCCGAAATTCGGTTTCCGGGCCGAGAAACGATCAGGGCGGCGAGAACGACCCACTGGGGATTAGAAAATGACTTCAATCTCTGAGATCCGTCAGAAGTACCCGCAGTACGACGACCTGTCGGACGCGCAGCTCGCCGACGCGATGCACCGCAAGTTCTACAGCGACATGCCGCGCGCCGAGTTCGACGCCACGATCGGCTTTGACAGCGGGGCATCGTCTGGCGGCGGTCGTCACCTTTCTTTTGAGGAAGGCGCCGCGCTCCTTGATCGGGAGGAGCGTGCGGCCGGCGGCAGTGGCGCCTTCGGAGCCGCGACAACGAGCTACATCGACGGGATGCCGATTGCGGGCCCGATGCTACTCGGCGCCACCCAGCGCGGCGCAGCGGCCCTCTCGTCGGCGATCAACGGCAAGAGCTACGACGAGAACCTGAAGGAGGCTCAAGCTCTCACCGAGGCCGCCCAGGAAGCGTACCCGAGGATTTCGACCGCTGCCGGCGTGACTGGTGCCGTCGCTGGCACGCTGCCGATGGTAGCGGCTGCCCCGCAATTGTTCGGTGCTGGTGGCGGCAGCCTATTGGCCCGCTCCGGAATTTCTGCCCTTAGCGGCGGTGCAGTCGGTGGGACCGACGCTGCCGTTCGATCGGGCGGCGATGTCGACGAGACACTGTCGGGTGTCAAATGGGGCGTGGGTCTCGGCCTCTTCGGGCCAGCCGTGGGCAAAGCCGTCGGTGCCGGCGCGCGAAAGGTAATGGATCTCTACCGGACCGCTCAAGCCGCGCAGGCGGCCGGCACCAAACTCGGTACCGTCAACCAGATCGCGAAGGCCATTGCGGGCGACGGTCTCGATGAGGCCGGTGTTCGGTTGCGCCTCGATCAGCTTGGACCGGAAGGCATGATCGCCGATCTGGGCCCAAATACTCAGGGCAAGGCGGCGGCCTTGGCCGCGATGCCTGGCCGGGGGCAGGACGTCATGCGCTCGGCGCTCGAAGCACGTCAGGCTGGCGCGAATGCGCGAATCGCCGACGTCGTCGATGAGACCATGGGCCGCAATGTCATTCCGTCGTTTGTCGACGAGGGCATTGAGGCAAACCAGCGCGTTCTGGGGCCGGAATATCAGCGGTTGTTCCAGAACGTTGAGCCGCATGACTTCCTGCCAGTCGCCGAAAACCTTGATCGGCAGATCCACACTCTACGCGGCGACGCGCAGCGCGCTTTGCGGAAGGTGAGGGGCATGCTCAACACCACTGGTACCGACCGCGTCTCGAACAATCCCAGCGTGGCCTTCGAGACCCGCCAGGCGATCGACGGGATGCTGAAAACGGAAGCCGACACGAAGGTGATTGCAGCGCTGACGGATGCTCGCCACATGATCGACGATTCCCTGTCGCAAGCGGTACCGCGGCTGAAGGAAGTCGATGCAGCCTATGCTGAGCTTGGGCGCCAACGCGAAGCGTTGACGCGCGGGCAAACAGTTCTGTCGCACGAACGGACCTCGCCCCGGCCGGCAGAGCTTGAGCGGGAAATCGCCGAGGGCGTCCTTCCTCAGGGGCAGCAGATTGGCCCGTCGGCGGTGCCGCTCCGGCTTTCTCAGGGCGCCCGCGCCGAAGTTGACCGGATCCTCGGCAGCAACGCCAACGACGTGGGCAAGCTGAACAATCTCATCAAGACTGAGGGGGATTGGAATCGCGCTCGCCTCGCTCAACTGTTTGGGCAGGAGAAGGCGGACCGGCTGTTTGGCGTGCTCGACAACGAGCTGACCTTCGCTCAGACCCGTCAGGCAGTCACCAGCAATTCGGAAACGGCGCGCCGCCTGCAGCACATCGGTGATCTCGGCGGAACGGGTGATCCGAACCTTGCACGGAATGCCTACGCGGCGGGCGGTGCGGCTGGTGCCGTGCGCGCTGCTGGCATCCGCACCGCTGACAAGATTGCAAATGCGATCCTCGGCGGCCGGCGCGAGGCGGCGAACGCTTCGCTGGCAGAAGCGATGGTCAGCAATCGGGATGCATTGGTGGATGCCCTGGCTCAGGCGCAGCGCCGGGGGCAGAACCCGAAGCTGATCGAGGATTTGGCGAAATCAATCCTGCTTGGAAACGGAACCTCTGGGGCGCGATGACGGGTCAACCCAGATGATCAGCAAGTATGCGGCAACGGTAAAGGCCATTCCGCTTAGAAAGCCGACATCGAAAACCGGACCGCCCCATTCCGAGGTCGCCTGCAAAAACGACTTCAGCCCCCAGAGTATGAGGGCCGTCACTGCAATGCAGGCTATCTGAACGATCCGGATCATGGCCTTAAAATACACGAGAACTGGGTTTGCTCAATCCTCGGGTGGTATGGGGATGTATCCGCCACCCGTCAGCCAGTCTCGAAGGATTCGCTTTATCGCCTCGTCGCGGCTGACGCCGTACTCGGCCATAATCATCTGAACACCACGCTCAATTTCATCGTCTAGGTCCATCGACACTTTGCCCCTTTGGTTAGCCCAAGGGGATGAAACCGAAATCGCGCAGAACTTGCAAGGCTCCCTCTTCGGGGGCCTTTTTCTATGGAGAATGCTCATGCCTAGAACAGGTGGCATCTACAGCCCTCCGGCCGGCACCAAAGGCACGCCGAACACGACGATTCAGAGTGTGCCTTACAATACGCTGATCGACGATCTGACGGCCGATGCAAACGCCGCTCGTCCGGTGACAGCCGGCGGTACCGGTGCGACGTCGGCGAGCGGCGCGCGCACTGCCCTTGGCGTCGAGATCGGGACGAACGTGCAGGCCTATGACGCTGGTTTGCAGTCGATCGCGGGTTTGACGACGGTCGCCAACCAGATGCTCTACACCACGGGCACCGACCTCTATGCGACCACGGCGCTCACGCCGTTTGCGCGGACTCTCCTTGACGACGCCGATGCGGCAGCGATGAAGGCGACGCTCGGGCTCGCAGCTGTGGCCTCATCCGGATCGGCGAGCGAACTGACCACCGGCACGCTCGCAGACGCGCGCCTGCCTAGCACGATGACCGGCAAGACGTTCACCGGCAACGTGCAGAGCGTCATGCTGGCGGCATCGTCGCCGGTCGAACACATGCGACTAGTTCCGACGGACTTCGGCGCAGGAAAACCTGGCCTGTTTTTCAATCGGACAACCACGACCAAGTACACGGTCTCGATGTACGACGGCGCCGTCAACGGCACGCTCGACCTCGTGGCGTCAAACGTTCAAGTGAACGGTTCGAATATACTGACTGTTGCCGGTGGGACGTTAACTGGAACCCTTATCGCTCCGACGCTGATCGCCACCTCTGGCAACATAATGATCGACACGAATGGCAATCGCCATTTGTGGTTCCGTAGCGGGTCTGGGGTGAATCGTGGGCTCCTGTATCACGACAACAGTTTGGAGTCGTTGTCCCTTACGCTCTACAACTCATCGGGAGCAGGTGTTCGCGGCTTTCATGTTAAGCAGGACGGTAACGCCTTCTGGGAAGGGCAAAGCCTCCAAATTGGCTACAACTCCGGAACGGCAGAGTTGCGCCTTAACGCAGGTGTCAACTTCGACTACCGCATCCTTGGAGATACAGGCGGCGGCTTCTTCATCCAGAAGTCGACGAATGAGTGGGCCGGGGCGACCAATCTAGTTTATTGGGATAGCAATAATCATGCTGAGTTCGCCGGAAACATCAAGTGTGACAACTACGTCATTAAGAACACGGCCTATGGTGTGTCTGGTCTGTCTATCGGCAGCGGCGACAATGCCACCTATGCCGCCCACAACGTTCGTCTGAACACGTGGTTCGGCCTCGGGATCTACGATACTTCGAGCAACGCCTGCCGTATCGTCTTCGATGCACGCTCTGGCAACCTGACGATGACCGGCTCGATCGCAACAGGCGGAACGCATTACGTCGGCAGCGCTGCCGTATTTACCGACGGAAATATGCAATTTGCCGGGGGTATGGCCGCCTACGGCACCTACCTCAGTGACGCTCTTAACGCCCGCGCCGTCATCTATACCGGCACGACTGCCGGCGAAACCAACTTCACCATTGGTCACCACGTTCTCGCGTATCATACGACCGCGCCCGTTAATAACTCCACGGTCAATGTTTGGACCGCAACTAGCAACTTCGGTTACACCTACAGCACCAATGCAGTCAGTCTGTTGTCGGGAACATGGAGGCAGCGTGGCGGCTTGCAATATTCTTCAGGTAACTATGTAAATCTAGCGCAACGGGTGGCGTGATGACACTAACACTTCACAATGTCTCTCGGGTCGTCGAAGGCGCTGAGCCAAACATGTACATTGTTACATGCGAGATCACAGACCTGAACAACGAGACCTACGAATGCGATTACGTCTCGCGAGAGAACGATTCGTTTGGTCTGAACCCAACAGTTCGGGAATGGATCGCGGCCAATCCTTTATTTCCAATCGAGCCATATGTTGAGCCGGCTCCGCCGACGCCGGAGGAGATCAGGCAACAGATGCAGCCGCTCACCGCTCGACAATTTCGTCTGGGCCTCGTCGAGGCTGGTATCTCGCCGTCTACAGTCACAGCGACCATTGCCGCAATGCCGGCCGGTCCCGATCGAGACAAGGCGCAGATCGAATGGGAATACGCGACTAGCTTCAATCGAACACACCCTCTGATCGCGACAGTTGGCGCCGCGCTCGGCCTTTCTGACGTCCAGATTGACGCCATGTGGCTGGCAGCGGTCAGCCTCTAAAGACTTCTCAAACAATCAGGTGAATCATGAACAGAGCAGCGTTTTACGCGGCCCTGCGCCGGAGCACGTCTGGCGTTTTCGGGAAATCGCTTTCCAGTGCCCAAGTCGAAGGTGTCGAGGCCATCTTCGATGAAGCCCAGCGGCGCCGCACAAGCCTGCTGCATCTCGCGGCCATCTTTGCCGAGGCCTATCACGAGACCGGCGGGGCCATGCAGCCGGTGACTGAGAACCTGAGCTATTCGGCGAAGCGACTGACAGAGGTGTGGCCGGGTCGCTTCCCGACACTCGCCAGCGCTCAGCCTTTCGCGAACAACCCGCGCAAGCTCGCCAACAAGGTCTACGGCGGCCGGCTCGGCAATACCGGTGCTGATGACGGCTGGTCCTTCAGGGGCAGGGGCCTCGCCCAGATCACCGGCAAGGCGAACTATACCAAGTTCGGCATTGCTGGCGCACCTGACGAGGCGAGCAAAATGCCCGTCGCCGTCCGGATCCTGTTTGACGGCATGGAGCGCGGCCTCTTCACCGGCAAGAAGCTCGCCGATTACGGCTATCTCGTCACCACCAAGCCGGAAGTGCCTGGCTACCGGTACTATGCCTCGCGCGCGATCATCAACGGCGATGTGCAGGCGAATGGCCCGAAAATCGACGCCTACGGCAAGGCCTTCGAGGCCGCCCTTCGCGCCGCCGGCTAACTCTCTTCGCATGCGGCGACCGATGCGCGCCGATTTCAAACCGCGTCGCTAACTCCATCAAACATCGAAGGAAAACACCAATGCGCTTTCTGCTTCTGGCAGCGGCGGCCTTTGTGCTGTCCGCTTGCACCACCACGACCTCGATCGACACCGCGATTCAGAAGAACCTTCCGCAGGTCTGCTCTGCCGCGGCCACGGCGCACTCCGCGTTCGTGATCGTCGCCAGCACCGGCAATGTCAAACCCAAGACGGTCGCGAAGGAGGCGGCAGCTTGGGCGGCGCTCGAAACGGTCTGTAAGGATCCTGGCAGCGTCACCGCCGCAACGGCGCTTGTGAAGGCTGCCGAGGCCTATGCCGCGATCACGCTGGCAGTCCGAGAAGCGAAGGCGGTGGAGTAAGCCGATGGATGCAAAGCAGGCTCTCGAAGAGAAAATCGCGCTGGCTGTGATCGGCGCGGTGCGAGATCCGGCCGTGCCGGCTGATGCCGCCGCGGCTCGCCCGATCATCAATGCCGTTTCCGAGAAGATCGCGCCGGCAATAGTCCATGCGACGAACAACGAACCGATCTGGCAGAGCCGGGTGACGATCGGGGCGGTGGCCGGCCTGATCGGCGGCACCTATGGCCTCGTCCTCGACTTTCTCGACGGCACGTTGCCGACGGCGGAAAGCCTCACGGCTCAGGTCGTCGTCATCGCGGGCGCGGCGCTCACACTCTACGGGCGCTGGGCGGCAAAGAAGCCGATCGGCGAGTAAGCCTTAAGGGCCGCCCTGCTAGGTCGGGGCGGCCCTTTTCTTTTGCGGCAATTCAACATGGGGAAAGATCGCTGATGGCACCAGCGGATATAGATGCGGCCGTGCATCGCCAGCTTGGGGAGCTGGCGGCAGGAATGCGCGCCTTGCAGGATACAATGCGGAGAATAGAGGAGGGCGCTGACCGAGCGGAAGACAAGGCGGCGGAAAGTCGTACGGCCGTGCATCGTCGAATGGACGAGCTCGTTGGCCGTGTCGGTCATCTCGAAACGTCCACAGCGACGATTGTGGCAGACGTGGCAGAGATGAAGCCGGTGACAGACGACGTCAGGCGGTGGAAGCTGATGGGCATCGGCGCCCTGGGCGTCACCGGCATCGCGGCTATGGCGCTCGGCGTCAGTTTCGCCGAGGCCATCAGGCGAATCGTGCTGGTGATAGTCGGAAAGGGCGGATTATAGAGCGCTACTTAGGGAGGCGCTCGCCGTCCCGATGGGGACCGCCTTCAGCAGCGCATCAATGACCATGTCTGCCCCCTCGATCGTCAGGTGGTCGCTATTCCAATAGAGGAACGTCGGCTCCCGATAGGCGACACAGTTGGAGCCGTCGCAGAAAAGTGGCCGGGGATCGAACGTCGAAAGGCCAGGGTGCTCCGACAGGATCGCGGCGAGGGTGTCGTCGAATGGCCGCATGCGGGCGCGGAACTCGCCTTCGGGTATCCCGCACTTGTCGAGCGTCTTCGCGTTCAGGCTTCCTCGCAGCGACGCCATCACAGGGTTATCGAACCCTACGCAGTCGCGTGGCCGGAAAATCATGTCCGGGATATCGCCGAGAACGACGACCTCCTTGCCTTGCGCCTCAAGGCTCGCAAGCATCTTCCGGGCAGCATTTTCGAACCGCTGATGGCGCTCAACAGTGAGATCGGCGGCGACCCGCTGCCCCTCGATGTTCTCATACTTCAAGCCGGCGGCGAGCACGCTGTAATAGCCGGCGAAAATCACTGTCCCGATCGAAGGGTTCTTCTCAAGGAAGGCGATGGTCTCAGCTGCGACCTTTTCGCAGCGGGCATGTCCAGAGAAGGGCAGACAGTTCGGCGCGCTGGTGTTCAGAACGCTTAGACCCGGTAGCTTCTTCGCCAGGCTCTGGAAATATTGGTGAGCGTGGGAATCGCCGATGATTGCGACGTCGGCCGGCCTGTCCTTGGACAGCAAGCAGCTCCATGCGTCCGCGAGCTCCGGATACACCTTTGGGCAGGCATCGTTTCTCAGCGGGTGCGGATAGTCGGCGAAGAGGACGGCGGCCGAAGGCGGCGACAGCTCCACCCGGCTCGGTATGCCGTTCATGCTGTGAACACCGGCGCCGGTGAAGAGCAGCGCAACCATGCCCGCGGACAACGCCGGCACCCACAGTCGCTTGTCGCCACCATACCGAATCGGTCGCTCGATAAGGCGGTATGTCGCCCAGGCCAGAGCGATGGCCGCAAGCACCGCGATCGCCCGGCTCTCCCAAGCAATTTCGCGATAGACGCCGTCGGCCTTGCCGATCCGAAGGAAGGCCAGAATGGGCCAGTGCCACAGGTATAGCGGATAGCTGATAAGGCCGAACCAGACGGCCACCTTATTGGAAAGCACCGTCCGGTTGATCAGGGCCGCCGGTCCAGCCGCGATCAGGAGCACGGCGCCGGCCACCGGCAGCAACGCCCAGGCACCGGGGAACGCATAACTCTTCTTGATCACCAGCAAGCCGACGACGATCAGCGCCAGGCCGACGATCGAGAAGCCGTCGCGATGGCGGTCGCTCGGCGAAATCCCTTGTGCCAGGCAATAGGCGAGAATGCCGCCCGCCATCAGTTCCCAGAACCGGGTCGGCGGCGCATAAAATGCCAGCGACGGGTCGGCGTAGGTGTAATAGACGCCCGCTGCGAACGAGGTGGCCGCGATCGTCAGAGACAGCTTGAGGAACGAAAACCGCCAGCGCCAGGCCAGCCATAGGAAGACGGGCCAGACGATATAGAACTGTTCCTCGATGCCGAGGGACCACAAGTGCAGCAGCGGCTTCAACTCCGACGAAACGTCGAAGTAACCGACCTCCTGCCAGAGCAGCAGGTTGACGACGAAGGCGGCGCTACCGGCGACGTGCTTCCCGACCTGGGCATACTCGTCAGAGAATAGGCCGAGCCAACCTGCAGCGAGGCAAGCGGCCAAAACCGCGATCAGCGCCGGGAATATCCGGAGCACACGCCTGGCATAGAACTTCAGGATGGAGAAGGTTCCAGCCTTCAGTTCGCGGAGCAGGATACCGGTGATCAGGAAACCGGAGATCGCAAAGAAGATGTCGACACCGACGAAACCGCCCTTCAGCTTTCCACCGGGAAAGGCGTGGTAGATTACGACGGAGAGGACGGCGACGGCTCTGAGGCCATCGATGTCCGGCCGATACTTTTCGGCATGTTGTGTCGACATGATTTGCGCTTGCTGATTGAGTGGCCCTTCAGCAAGCGCTTATCGACCAGAAATTGCTAGATCAAGTGGGATCGCGCCGTTTGCGAAGTTGGGCGCAATTTATCCCGTCGGGTTGTGGCGGCTTCGCCGCGGGCCCGATCAATGCGATTGCCTTTCGTCCCGTGCATTCGTCCATCCGCGCCGGTAAGCTTCGTCGGCGACCTGGGACCACAGGGGATCCTCAGATTGATCGATCCACGACATACATAAGTATACGGCAGCGAGGCAGAGCCCTCGCAAATCCTCATCCGTCATCTCGGCGACGTTCAAATCATCGTCCATGTCAGGACCTCCTTCTTCACTCCGGAGGCTAGGACGAGACCGCGAGGGCCGCCAGGGGCAAAAGTGCTCCCCACATTTCGGGGTAGGGCATGAAAAGAAATGGCCCCGAAGGCGACTAAGGGGCCAAGAAAGAGTGTGCTGTCCAACAGGCCAAGTAGGGGGAAGGGGACACTCAGGCCTGTGCAACCTAAACGGTCATGGCCGGCAACAGATTCCAGACGGCTTGATTTTCTGCTCGTCGCGATGACATCCTCGATCATCATGACCGAGCCCTACCAGCCCCGCTACCAATGGCGCCGCACCGAGCTAGACGCCAACGACCCGCCGACTGATCTCGACTGGCTCGGGTTTGACGGTGTTGGCTACATCGGCCGGATTCGCAAAGAGACCGGCGGCGCTACCGCCGGTCGGTGGCAATGGGCCGGATCAATTCCCCGGACCTTCCAAGGCGCGCCACCCACACCCAACCAGGGCTATTGCGATACCGCGCGCGAGGCCACTGAGATGGTCGAGACGTATTGGGATTGGTGCCTGCGACGAATGCACGATCGGACAATGTGATTCCGCTTGAGGGTTTCGACAAAAGCATCGAACATGCCGTTCGAATGGAAGCGCAAGTCTGTCGCGGCTGCGGATCAGGGCGGAGGGGTTAATGCCTCATCATCGAACTTCCGGATTTCAATTACTCCTAGTCCGGACTTAAGCTTGACTCCCCACGGCCCAATTCGCATTTTTACAATTCGTCCATCGTCATGCGTAATCCAAAAATCCACTTTAGAGACCTGCGGTCCCTCATGACGGATAGCTGAATAGTGCTTTGCTGCGAGATCCAGGTGACTTTCATCACCCTTAAATACACAGTCAGTTATTTTAGGGCCAAATCGGTCCGCTGGAACCCACTTTGTCTGTGGGTAGCGGATCCATTGCTTTCGCGTTGAATCTTTCAGATAATTAGTACCTGACTGGGTTCGCAAATCGGCAGTAAACACTAAAGATCCATCGTCCTGCTCGGTATAAACCGTCACGCTCGACCGGGTAGCGTTCATGGTTGCAGCGTATGCGAAGTTGACGATTTCACAAGATGGGTCTTCGCCATTGTCACTGTTAGCTTTCGCCGGTTGAACTGCGCTGATGACGACCAAGGTCGCTCCCGCCAATCCCGTCAAAAGTTCAGAGATGCACTTCATGGATCGCCCCTATCTTGACGGCCTCATCATGGGTCCGCAGTCCAGCACGTCAAGCTGTCGTCAAGCTTTAGCTTGCGACATTCTCTCCGTTCCATGCGTTAATGCGGAATGGCTAAAGCACTACGGAAGAAACCGTCTTCAGCGCCGCCGGCGGATCCTATGCCGCGGCGCATCGAGCCATGTGTCGCAACCCTCGTTGACAAACCTCCGAAAGGACCAGAGTGGGCGTTCGAGGTGAAATGGGACGGTTATCGGCTCGCGGTGCATGTCGAGCCGGGTGAGGTGAGGGCGATCACGCGTGGCGGTCATGACTGGACGACGAAGTTCGGATCGATCGTCGCCGAGGCCCGCGAGATCGGCCACGCTTCCATGATCATCGATGGCGAGGCGGTTGTTCTCGACGAGAAGGGCCGATCCGACTTCGGACTGCTGCAGCGCGCGGTCGGCAAGAAGCCCAGCGCGCACGACGCGAGCGAGATCGTCTTTTATGCCTTTGATCTTCTCTATCTCGATGGCCACGATCTGCGAAATCTGCCGCTCACCGAGCGCCGCCGGCTGCTTGAGCCGATCGTCGCCGGCTGCTCAGGCGCGATTCGCTTCTCCGAAGAGGTGAACGCCGACGGCGCCGAGTTCTTCCGCGCCGCGTGTGAGCTCGGGCTCGAAGGCATCATCGCCAAGCGGCGGGACAAGCCTTACCGATCCGGGCGCCGGCCGGAATGGCTGAAGATCAAATGTGCGCGCCGCGACACCTTCGTCATCGTCGGTTATGAGCCGTCGACCATGCCGGGCGCGATTGGCCGGTTGTTACTGGCGGCGAAGAAGGGCGACGGCCTCGTTTACGTCGGCGGTTGCGGTACCGGATGGAGCAGCAAAGAATCGGTGAAGCTTCGCGAGCTTCTGGACGCAATTCCCGCGAGCCGGCCGCCGGTGACGCTGAAGCGCAAGGGCGCTGTCTTCGCGCGGCCGTTGCTAGCCGCGGACATTGAGTATCGCGCTTGGACGCAAGATGGAAGGCTGAGGCACCCCTCGTTCAAAGGCGTGCGCGAGATGGAGGGGCCTTCTGACCTCGATGAGATAAATCGGGAGGCGCCGTGACGAGGAGCGCGGACGTTACCTCAGAAGGTAACCGCCGCAACAGCTGTGCGCATCAGCTAAACGTGAAAAAGCCCGCTTGCGCGGGCCTTTTTTAGCCACCGATAGACATGACAACTCTCCCTAGGAGTAGGTGCAACGAGCGCACCTCGTAAACCGGTTACCCCAAACTTAGTTCCGAAAATTTACAAATGCAAGCGCTGGTCGTTTTTAAGGATGGAGGCCTCGTACTCAGACACCGTTGTAGAGAATGACTTCTGCCGCGGCTACCTGCATCAGATTCGCCCATGGGGCCAACTTCTCGTAGTTGGAGCTGGTGGGCGTGATTACAGCTGCACTCCTTTCCTCTTTGCCGTGGGATAATGCGTTCCTGATCTTGCGAGACAGATTGCAGAAGTTCTTTATCCCGTTAATCATAAAGTCATTCTTGCTGTTTTTCCCGGCCACGAGCGCGGACAATTTGTAGTCGCCCTCAAACACGATGTCGGCGCTGAACGGTTCTATGTTCGCCTCAATCTCTTGCCACAGCATCGCCGGATCAACGCTTTGCTGCAGCAACGCTTCAAATTTCGCGTAGTCGTCAAATTTCGATTTTTGCACGGCAGCAATCACCTCTTGCGTGATTTTTTCAAGATCATCCAGCACGTGGGGTGAGTTGAGAACCTTTCTCACTGCTTGCTTGGGAGCATTTTCGACGAAAAAGAACGCTGAGTGCTCGATAATTCGGAAGGCATACAGGAACCGCCGCGCCGAATCTGCGTTTGCACAGGCTGCCCAGAATTGCAGAAGCTGAGGGTCGATCTTTCGCGCGTTAATCGTTGCTGGAAATTCGTTATGTCTAAAGCGAATTCTTTTGTTTGCGCCCGATGATGCCGCGCTGGGAGGATGAATCAGGACGAAAGGACTCTTTACATCGTAGTAGTTGATGTAGAAATTGAGATTGCTCAGCATCTCAATAAGCTTGTCGTCATTTAGATCTACTGAGTTAATGTAAAACGAATATGGTTCTCCGAAGAGCTTATTTTTGGCCTCCTCGTTTTCCTCATTCAACAAACGCTTGAAGGAAGTGAGGTTTCGGTAACCCGTTTCTGATGGCCCGACTGGCGCGTGGCTGTTTGCAATAGCAAGAAGCCGTTCTGAAGATCTCGCGAAGTTACAAGGATACTCGGTTCCTTCATAGCGAAAGTTAAAGCTGCGACCGATGACATCCAGAATTGCTTTGTTTACCTTGTAGGCTGACCAGATTATCTCCAGCTGGTTGGTGTCCTTGTGCATAACGGCGGACAGGCGCGGATGAAGGTAAATATGCTCCAGCTGACTCGCTAGCTCCTGGTGCTGTTCAGGAATTCGTAACACCAGCGACGCCTCGCCCCATGGTGCGCTCACCACGATCATGTCACCTTCAAATTCTGAGCGCCGGACGAGCTGCGAAGCGGGATTTTTCTCCAAAAACGGCTGAAACGCGTTTCGAATATCATCTGGGATTTCCTGCTCTTCCAACGCTGGATCTTCCTGGTTCTGCTCTGCTTCCGCCATGAGGCCTCCAAGCTCAATTGTAGATTGCGAATCTACTAATAGACCTCTGCAGCTTTTCAAGCCAGATCGATAGAAAGATCATCAGTGGATGAATTTCGGCCACGAAGCGACCGAATGAAGACTGGGCGGAAGGCGTGAGATGGTCCGCCGCTACCATCTGCGGGTTCGCCAGAAACCGAGAACATTCGTTGAACCGCGCTGGCTAACCGATCCGCTAGCCAATTGATTTTACTTAATGTTCGCAGGCCCTCCGGGCCCACCATTCATCTCTCTCCAAATCGGCTGCCTGAAATGTGGAGAACGAAACATGTTGGGGTTGTTGCGCCAGGTTATCGGCAGCCAGTAATTGTGCCTGTTCCAGAAGCCACATTACGGTTGAAGGTTGAAGGCCGGATGGCGAGCATTCATCGCGCCGGCTCTCTTTGAGCCCTGACCGGTACAGCAAAAAAAATGCCCGCAGGACGCGGGCAGTTTTGGAGTGGGCGCATACGCTCAAACATGTTGCGCCTGGCAACAAAGTGGCTGCCAGAGGTCAACGAACTGTAAATGCGCGGTGGCTAAAAATGAGGAATGGCGCGCTGTTTTCGTTCCATGGCGTGCCACTTGACCGATAAGCGTGGCGTTTGCGGCGTCTTTGCCGCCAATTTTCCGCTGTCGTGCGAGATTTTTCCTTGCGAACCATCCGGCGTTACCGTTGCCGCATCTACCACCGGGCGTGGTGGCCAGTGGAGTGGGTAGGGTCGCCGGTGGTGGGCGCGTTCGCCTTCGCGTCTCCTGTCGGGCAAGCATCTGGTTTTCCTGCTTTGTCTTCCCGATCCTGATGTCGCCTTCCGAGTCCAGTGTGCGATCGATCTGCGGCCGCGTTGGCGCATGGGCCAGTGCCTTCAGCTGCAACCGCTGGAAGAAAAGCCTAAGAAAGAATTTGTTAATTTAAGCAATTTATAATGGAAAGGGGGTTGAACAATGCCGCCATATCCCCCAAAGGAGGCACCGGGCGGCCATAGCCGCCAATTCGAAAGGATGCTTATGCGAGATAAGACCGCATGTGCCGGCGAGAGCCGAACCACCATTTCGGGTTTCAAGTATCTCGTACCGACCGCTTCCATTCTTGGCCTTCTGCTCCTGTCCGCCGGCTGCTCGTCGACGGTCATCGGTGAAACGCCGCTGTTTTCGTCGAGCCATTCCAGCGCCTATGCAAGTCCTTCGGTCAAGATACGCAAGGAAGAGAAGCAGTTGCGGGTCGCCGAGGCTGATGAGGATGTGGTCGCGCCGCAGCCGGTGAAAAAGAGCGCAACCAGCTATCTGGGCCGCGCGCCCTATATCTGTTCGCCGAGCGGCTTCGGCCGCACGTCGCACTGCTTCCTGAGAGCTTCGCTCTAACGGGACTGTCTCTGTTCGAGTTTGCGTAACTCCGGTGCGGCGAGGCCGCCTCGGATCGTTCGGGGATCGGGGCGATCCCCTCTTTGGCGGTGACCTTCTGACCGCCGCACGTGTGATGTGTCCGGTTTCATTCGCGGCGTCGAGAGACGATCCGCCGGAGAATGTTCGTTGTCTGCCAGACTTTTGAGCTCGGCCCTTGCCGCGGGAACGCTGGCGCTTCTTGCCGTCACCGGAACACAGGCGGCGCGCGCGGATGATCCGGCCGATGGCATCGACCGGGCGCTGACGACTGCGGCGATCGCGCCGCAGGCAAAAGGCGCGACGGAGAGGGCGGTCGCCATCGGCGTCTACGATCCGCATGACGCCGTTGCCGACAGCGATGCGCTCGAGCTCGAACATGTCTTCGTCTACTGGCAGAAGCCGGACCGGGCGCTGTTGAAGCGCAAGATCGCGATCGCGGCGCGGCAGGGGCGGGCGCTGATGCTCTCGGTCGAGCCCTATACCCATGCCGCCGACTGGCGCGCCGGCGGCGAAAGGCTGTTTGCCGATATCGGCAAAGGCCGCTTCGATCGCGAGATTGGCGACGTCTGCTCCCGTGCGGCCGCTTTCGACGGCCCGGTCTATGTGCGCTGGGGCCACGAGATGGAGGACCCCGACGGCCGCTATCCCTGGGCGCGCCGCGACAAGGAGGGCTACAAGAAGGCGTTTCGATATTTCGTCGGCAAATGCCGGGAGCTGGCGCCGGAAGCGCGGTTCGTCTGGTCGCCGAAGGGCCATCGCAATCTCGCTGGCTATTATCCGGGTGACGATGTCGTCGATGTCGTCGGGATCCCCGTCTGGGGTCTGCAGAAGATGGATGTCGACTACTGGGGCCGTGAGCGCCACTTCGGCGAGGCGCTGAACGAAAAATACCAGCGCGTCGCGGGCTTCGGCAAACCGGTCATGATCGCCGAACTTGGCGTTTCGGGCTCGGCGGACTACAGGCGCGCCTGGTACAAGGAAATCCTCGACCAACAGACCTATCGCCGGGCCTTTCCGCTCCTGACCACCGTCGTGTTCTTCAACGACAAGGAGCCTTACAAATGGCCGCTTGGCTATGGCTCGCCGGACTGGCGTCTCGACAAGGAAGCACTGAAGGCGCTTGCCGACCGTCAGACGAAGGAAGCGGCCGAACTCGCCGACTGATCGTCTCTTTCGTCAAAGGTGAAGCCGCGCTTGTTCCGCGCGCCCTTGGGGGGGCGATGCGCCGATCGTCCTTCGGCGCATCGTGAGAGACCCGATCTACGGACCTTGGGGACTTCCACGTCAGGCCAGAAGCAGGCCCGATTCGCGGGCAGCGGCAGCAAAGCAGCGGCTGGCCCGGTCCGTACTCGTCAATCCATCCAGCGCGTCCAGGCAGCGCCTGAGAGCCGCGCGGTATTCCCGTCCGCGACGTCCCGGCCATTGCCGCAGCAACTCGACGGCTTCGAAGACCGTTCTGACGACGGTCTGCCGTTTTGCAGATAACCGGAGGGGGATGGGAGTGGCGAAGAACTTCTCGCTCATTTGCTTTCCTCGTTCTCAGTCTTTTTCGAGCGCGAGGCCAACGCTGTGGCGCGGGAATGGTTCCGCCGGATCAGCGACTTTTTTCGGCCCGTGAACTTTTCGTGATTCCTGAAGTCTGAGGGCGGGCCCTAAAGCTCGAGTGCTGCCTTGAGGTCGGTCGATTTGTGGACGCGCAGGTCGAGATCGGCTTCGATATGGTCGATATGGTGGACCATCAGTTTGGCTGCGGTATCGACGTCGCCGCGTTCCAGCGCGTTGACGATCTCGTCGTGTTCGTTGTGGCCGCAGCTCGAAACGGTCGACTGGCCGTAAAGCGCGATCACCAGCGAGGAGCGGGCAATGAGTTCGTCCATGAAGCGGCGAAGAATGGCGTTGCGGCTGAGATCGGCGAGCGCCAGGTGAAAATCGCCTGATGCCTTGATCTCGGCGCGGCGGGCCGAGTGGCCGCGCTGTTCGGTGAGCTGCCGTTCGGCCGCCAGCATGCGCCGGAGCTCGGCGAGCTCGGCCTTGCCGATATGGGGCGCCGCGGCACGAACGACGCCGGGTTCGATCAGCCGGCGGGTCGCGAAGATCTGGCGGGCTTCGTCGATCGAGGGATGGGCGACAAAGGCGCCGCGGTTCTTCTCGACGCTGACGAGCCCTTCATAGGAGAGCGCCTGCAGGGCGGCGCGCACCAGCGTGCGGCTGACATTGAAGAGTTCGCCGACATCGCTTTCGGAAAGCTTGGTGCCGGGGGCGAGCCGCCGCTCGACGATCGCATCGCGCAACGTGTCGCGGATATGCTGACTGCCAGTGTCGGCGGCGGTGTCTGTGGCCATGTCGGCCAGTGGAGGCGTGGTGGTCAAGGACATGAATCGATCCGCGAAATAACGGCTCATCTTATCGCCGGGCGAAGCGAAGGGAAACGACAATCTGACGCGCATGGGTTGCGCGCCGACAACTGCATGTTTCCTTAAATCGTACCCGATTTAAGGACGAAACATGCAGCGTTTCAAAGTGCTAGGGCGACCATTGCGCGTCTGATAAGACGCGCGGCGCTGTAGGGGCGGCGAGGGGCTATTTGTCGAGTTCGGGATAGACGCGGTCGAGGAAGCCGGGCCTGAGCTTCTCGCCGATCAGGCAGTCGGATGCCGGAAGGGCATCGGCCAGGCGGACGGTGGGCGGCGGCGGCAGGCCGCTGACCTCGAGCACCAGCTTCTGGCGAATTGCGATCGAAAAATCCTCCGGCTCGTGCACCGGCAGCACGAAGGACCCGGGACCGCCGATGACGCATTCGGCGTAATACTGGTCGAGCGGGCCGGTCGAGACCGAGGGGCGGATGAGGATCGCAAGCCCGTTGATGGTGATGCCGCGGGCGACTGCCGTCTCGCGGGCGGGAATGACCGGCGGGCCGATATTGTTCGGGCCGTCGCCGGAAACGTCGATGACCCGGCGTATGCCGTTGAAGGCGTTCGAATCGATCAGCACCGTACCGTAGGTGATCGCGTTCGAGATCGACGTGCCGCGCCGGGTGCCGACCGGTCGCGCCTCGATCAGCTTGGCAAAGGCATCGGCGTCGGCGGCGGTTGAGATCACTTGCCAGGCGACGACGGAGGATTCGTTAACCGTTCCGGCCCATTCGAAATAGCCGATGGCGATCTTGCCCAGTTGCCCGCTTGCGACCGCATCGAGGAAATCGCGGTGCCGGAGCGCCTCCACGTAACCGGCGCGCTGGATGCGCGCCTCGTCCAGATCCATCGAGCCGGACATGTCGACGGCCAGGATCAGTTCGACATCGACATCCGTCGACGCGGCGGTCGATGGGCTCGGGCCACCACTCAATGAGAGGATCAACGCCAACACGCTCAACATCGCTTCAACCAGTCATTGCGCGCGGTCAGATTAGAAGAATGTAACACAGGATTGGATTTCGGCGACTATTTGGGTGTAGCTGGCCTTCAACAAAGAGTGATTTGCCGGCGTTAGCCCAGAAGTACTTATGACGGGGGCCAGGGGCCGGAAGGGCGGAATGCTGAAACAGACGGAAAATGCCGAGCTATTTCAAACCGATGGCCTGCAGAAGGCGGCGTTCGGATACTTCCTCGATCACGCCGATCCGGCCACCGGATTGATCGCGGACACGTCGCTGCCGGGCGCGCCGTCGAGTATTGCGGCGACCGGTTTCGGCCTTTCCTGTTATCCCATCGGCGTCGAGCGCGGGTGGATTTCGCGCCGCGAGGCGATCGGGCGGGCGTTGACCACGCTGCGCTTCCTGGCCGAGAGCCCGCAGTCGCGCGACCAGCGGGCGAGCGGCTATCGCGGCTTCTACTATCACTTTCTCGATATGCGGACCGGCGAGCGCACCTGGCGCAGCGAACTCTCGACCGTCGACACGGCGCTGCTGATCGCCGGATGCCTGACCACCTCCGCTTATTTCTCCGGCGAGGACACGGGGGAATGCGAGATCCGCACGCTCGCCGAAAGGCTCTATGCTCGCGTGGATTGGCGCTGGGCGTTGAACCGCAGTGACACACTGACGATGGGCTGGCGCCCGCCCGGCCGGTTCCTGAAGCATCGCTGGCGCGGGTACAGCGAGGCGCTGCTGCTCTATGTGCTGGCGCTCGGGGCGCCCGATCATGCGATCGAGCCGGAGCACTACGCCGCCTTTACGGAGGGTTACGACTGGATCGCGGCTGACGGCGGGCCCCATCTCCATGCGGCGCCGCTGTTCATCCACCTGTTCCCGCAGGCCTGGCTTGACCTTCGCGGTCTCGGCGATCGGCCGATGCGCGAAAGGGGGACGGATTACTTCGAGAATACCCGGCGCGCCATCGCGCTGCAGCGCGACCATGCGTGGCGAAATCCCGGTGGCTTCGCCGGCTATGGCGAACGCCTCTGGGGGATCAGTGCCTGCCATGCGCCACGCGGCCGGCTGCGCCTCAAGGACGGACGCTGGCAGCGGCTTTTGGGCTACCTCAACCGCGGCGCACCCTTCGGTCCGGATGACGGCACGCTCGTGCCCTGGGCTGCAGCGGCCTGTCTGCCTTTCGATCCGGATGCGTCCCTATCGGCCCTCGGCCATGTCGCGGCCGGCTATCCCGGGCTTCTGAAGGAAGGGCGCTTTCCGGGCGGGTTCAATCCGAGCCTTGCAGGCGAGGGGCCTGCGGGTTGGATCGACGAGCGTGTCGTCGGCCTTGACCAGGGGCTCGTCGTGATGATGATCGAGAATTGGCGGAGCGGCTTCGTCTGGGAGCTGACACGCAGCCTGCCGGCGATCCGGCGCGGTCTTGAGCGCGCGGGATATGAGGGCGGCTGGCTGGCGACGGAGACGGCATGAATTCGAGAAATCACCAGCGGATGGCGCGGACGGTCGAGGGATATCCGCCGCAGGCGCTGGCAGTGGTCGAGCGGTTGCACGCGCAGTTCCCCGACGCCGGTGTCTCGCTCGGGCCGGCGGACAGTGCCTTCAGCGCACCGGCCGCCTTCTGGGCCGCTGGTGGGACCGGGATCGAGCAGAGCCTTGCCTATCAGGACTTTTTCGCAATCGGCATGACGGACCGGATTCGGGCGGCACATCTGATCGCCTTCTACAGCCGCCAGCTGAGTGTGGTTCTCGGCGCGCTCTATCTTGGCGCGGGTCTTCAGGCGCAGATCGCCGGGCTTCGCTTCGAAGAGTGGACCCGCCTTCACCATGATCGGGAAGTTGCCGGCAAGCGTTATCATTTCCGCCTCGGTGTGGCGGAAGGGCCGCAGCATGCCGAAGGCATCAGCGCTTTCGAGCGCGGCTTCACGGCCCATCTGGCGCCGGTCATCGCGGTCCTGAAAAAGCGCACCGGGCTTTCTTCCGGGGCGCAGTGGCGGCTGGCAGCGGATTCCCTTGCCGGAGCGTTCCTGGAGATCGGTCGCGCGATCGGTGACGAGGCGCGCGGCATGGCCGAGGCGCTTGCGATCGTCAAGCGGCGGGGCTCGCGGTTGTTCTCGGAAGAGCTCTGCTACGAGGAGATCTCCGCGGTCGATCCGGCAAGCGGCGCGCAACTGTCGCGCCAGTATCGGATCCGTTGCGGCTGTTGCCTCTACTTCCAAACGGAGGGTGGCAGCTTCTGCGATACCTGCGTCCTGCTGGAGCCGGACGATCGCCGCGCGCGGCTGGCCGCGCATCTCATGCAAAACGGCGGGGCTTGAACCCCGCCGTCGTTTGTTCAGGTGCCCACGGGGGCGCGTGATCGGCCGGGTCAGTTCGCCCTGGCGAAACGCTCGTTGATGAAGCCGGAGACGACGCCAAGCACGATCCAGAAGGCGAGCGTGGTGGCGAGTGCGGCAACCGCAAACTCGGCGCCGAGCACGGCCGGAACGTTGCTCGTAATATCGACCGGCTGCGGCGCGCCGTAGACGTGCGGCGCGGCGATCAGCACCAGGCCGACGACCTTGGACACGATTTCTTCGCGCAGGACGACGAGATAGAGACCAACTGCGGAGAGGGCGACGGTCGCCAGCCACCAGGTTTGGCGGTCGCCGAGTTCGGCGGCCGGGAAACCCGGCAGTTCCGGCGGCAGGCCGATTGCCGGCAGCATGTGCACGGCAAGCCAGCCGCAGGCGCCCCAGAGCGCGCCGTTCCTAAGCGTGATCGGGTAGCCGATCACCAGGCTGACGCCGGCCAAGAGCAGACCGAAGCCGGAGCCGGTGACGAGGTTGGCAATGAGCGTGCCGGAGAACCGGCTCATGCCGAACATGATGCCGCCTTCCTCGTGTTCGCCCTCATGCGCATAGGCAGGCGTGATCGGCGAAAGCGCGTCGAGCATGGCGGAAAGCGGCGAGACCGCCTTCAGCGACGAATGCTGATCATGGCCCTCGGCGGCGGGTTGCGTCGTTCCAGGCTGTGCAGCGGGCTGTTCGGTTGTGGCCGGAGCCTCGCCTTCGAATTCCTCCGCATGCAGGATCAGCGGGGTTACCCTAAGTTCCTGGGCGCCGGTCATGAAGACACCGGCAATCAGTCCAGCCACGATCGCGGCCAGAAGCGTTCTGACAATCATCTTGAATTCCCTCGATAACGGCAAAAGCCACGCGCTGCGGCGTGGTTTGCAAGCCTTCCCGTTCTGCCATGCGGATGGCCGTTGCACGCCGGACGAACCGGCATGCACAAACACCGACATCCGGCACAGGCCGGATGCGTTCATGTCCGCAGACACTTCGATGCGGAACGTGAGTTACGTTCCGGAACATCGTCTTAGTGGCAGGGGAAGCCGTAGGAGTGGCGGGTGTCGTGCGCGGTGTCGTGCAGCACTGCCGAGTTGGCAAGGCCGGCGCCGAAGACGAGGAATGCGCCGATGAAGAGCGCGATGACGCCAGCGGTCAGACGATCGCTGAGGGAGAGCGGAATGCTCGAAACAGTAGACGTAGCCATGACAACCTCCGTGATGGCATCGGGAAATTCCCGGTGTGGGCCCTATGCCCGTATCGAGTGGCAGGTTTCCTGGCTCACGGCGCTGGGCGGGAAGCCCTGGATCTGCCTCGCCTTCCCAGATCGACCACCCTCTCGTGGTCTCTTCCAGTGGCTTCTTCCGGATCGCTCCGGAATGGCAGATCGACGTCGCTCTACAGTCGCGGGGTCGGCCGTGATGTGAATGCCCAGCATGGGTCCATCCGTCACGTTCCCGTTTACTCCCGAAACACGTTCGTGTCCCGGGAACCAATCGATCTCTGATGATTAGGATCGCACCCCTAATATGTCAATTGGACTTGCGCCGCCGCCCGGTCCATCCGCGACAAAATCGCGGATGATCATGCGTTTATAGGCCTCGACGATGCGGTCGCCCTCGGCGCGATCGACCGACACCGCAAGCCGCATGGTGCAATCGCCGAGATGCATGATCAGGAAAGCGGCACTGTCGATGGTTTCGCGCGGGGTTTCGGGCACAAGCCGGGCCCAGACATCGGCAAGCAGTTTTCCGCCGGCGCGGCTTTGCAGAAGATCGATCTCGCGCAGCGCCTTGTCGGCCTGCATTGCCGACCAGATGTCGCGCATGACGGGCTCGGCCAGAAACATGTCGTAGTAGATGTCGAACAGCACGCAGAAGGCGTCGCGCAGTTCTGCGAGCGATGTGACCTTGGCAAGCTCGGCCGCGATGCACTCGTTGCACACGGCATTGTAGCGCTCGGCCAGCGTGCGCACGATCGCCGCCTTGTCGGGGAAGTACTGGTAGAGCGATCCGATCGAAATTCCAGCCTTTTCAGCAACTTCGCTCATGCGCATGGCGTCGCTGCCCTTTTCCTGAATGAGCGCCGTCGCGCAGGCTAGGATCTGTTCGACGCGCTCGCGGCTGCGTTTCTGGCTGGGTGTCCGGCGCAGGGCGGTTTCGTCTTCGGCGGGAACCGCGGATGGGCTTGTTTCTGAAATCATGAGTGATGCTCACATTTTGGCTTGACTCTTAAAATACGAGGATTTATCACATTTGCAAATGTGAGAGATGCTCATGTTTGTTGATGAACCTTAGGAGGAAACGATGTCTCAGAAAGTCACACTGGTTTTGGGCGGTACCGGCAAGACGGGGCGGCGGGTGGCTGAGCGCCTTCAAGAGCGGGGTGTTGCGGTGCGCATCGGCGCCCGTTCGGCATCACCGTCCTTTGACTGGACGGACGAGGCGACCTGGGCGCCTGTGCTCGAAAATGTCGATCGCATCTATGTCTGCTACCAGCCCGATCTGGCGGTGCCCGGCTCTGTTGAGACCATCCGCAAGTTCGCAAGCCTTGCCGTGGGCGCCGGCATCAGGCGGCTGGTGCTCTTGTCGGGGCGCGGCGAGGACGAGGCGGAAGCGGCCGAGCGCGAATTGCAGGCCTCCGGCGCTGACTGGACGATCGTTCGGGGGAGCTGGTTCTTCGAAAACTTCAACGAAGGCTTCCTGGCCGAGGGGGTCTCAAGCGGTTCGGTCTTCCTGCCCGTGGATACAGTCACCGAGCCTTTCGTCAGCTGCGACGACATCGCTGACGTCGCGGTTGAAGCGCTTCTCGACGATGATCATGTCGGCAAGGTCTATTCTCTGACCGGCCCGCGGCTGATGACCTTTGCTGAAGCCGTGGCCGAGATCGCTGCCGCGGCCAAACGCCCGATCTCCTATCAGGCCGTGCCGGTTGGCGACTTCGCCGCGCAATTGCAGGCTGACGGTGTGCCTGATGACTATGTCGAACTCATCCGCTATCTCTTCACCTCGGTGCTCGACGGGCGCAATTCGAGTGTGACGTCTGACGTCGAGCGCGTGCTTGGGCGGCGGCCGCGCGACTTTGCAACCTACGCCCGCGAGACCGCAGCAACTGGTGTCTGGAGTATTGCCGCATGATCCCGCTGATCCCCGCTCTGGCGTTTGCCGCCGCGATCGGTTCCGGCCTGATGGCCGGGTTGTTCTTCATCTTTTCGGTCTGCATCATGCAAGCCTTGTCGCGGCTGCCGCCGGAGCAGGGGATCGCCGCGATGAACGCCATCAATGTCGTCATCCAGAACCCGATCTTCCTCAGCGCCTTCATGGGCACGGCGCTGCTTGGCCTGGCGCTGATTGTCGTCGCGTTCATTTCGGGCGGCGAGGGCCGATGGCTGCTGGCCGCGGGCGGCCTGGTCTATGTCGTCGGCGTGCTTCTGGTGACGATCGTCTTCAACGTGCCGATGAACGACGCGCTTGCGGCCGCTGCACCCGGGCAGGCCGCGACCGATCTGTGGCTTGGGCGCTATCTCACCGATTGGGTCTGGTGGAACCACGTGCGCACCTTCGCCTCGATCGGTTCGCTGGCGCTCTTCATCCTCGGTTTCGCCCGCACGTGACAAAAAGCACCGGCAAGGCGGTCAATCCTTGCCGGTGCACCCTTCTGAGGTCTCGTCACCTCGGGCGGTCAGCGCTTGGGGATGCGCGCGTCGTACTGCTGTTCAAGCTCAGCAAACTTGCTCCAGAAGGCTGCAGGCTGCTCTCCTTCCAAAAGGTCGCGCAACAGGTCGAGATGCACGTGCCAGCCGGCGGAGAAGCTCGTCATGATGCCGCGGTTGGCGATCCGGGTATGGGTGACGATCAGCAGCACCTTGTCGCCGCGCGGGCTGAGTTCGAAGCGGACCTCGGAGGGCGTATCCGTGCCTTCGTCCCAGCTATAGGCGAGCAGGCGCGGTGGCTCCCAGGCGAGCACATGCCCGTGCTTGCGAACCTCGCCGGCGTGATCGGCGTATTTTTTCGGCGGTCGATCATCCTCTGTCGTCAGTTCCGAATGGCGGAAGACGTGTTCGACCGCTGCACCCTCGGAAGAGCCGATCGTTCCCGATGCCATCCAGAGCCGGCGCTTGTTTTCCTCTGTCAGATAGGACCAGACCCGCTCGATCGGGCCGGGAAGCAGGCGTTCGATGCGCACCGCATCGGGGGCGATGACGCGGCCGTAGTCGGCGCTGGCAAAGGCTGTGGCAGGCGATGTCATGGCTTTTCCTCCGTATCGTTTTGAACAGTTGCGTCGTCGGCGAGCAGCAGCGCCTCAAGTGCGTCAATGCGCGTTCGCCAGAAGGCTTCGTAGTGGCGCATCCACTCCATACCTGCATGCATCGGCGCTGCATCGAGGCGGCATACATGCGTGCGACCTTTCACTTCGCGGCGCACGAGACCTGCTCCTTCCAGCACCTTGATGTGCTTCGATGCCGCGGCCAGCGAGATCGAGAAGGGGGCCGCAAGCTCGCCGACCAGTCTCTCGCCTTGCGAAAGGTTCTGGAGCATGGCGCGGCGCGTCGGATCCGAAAGCGCGTGGAACACGGCATCGAGAAGTTCGTTCTGATATTCAACCATGTTGTTGAATATCACTTCGATTGCGAAGATTGTCAACCGTTTGGTTGAATTTAGTAGTGGCGCGAGAAGGAACCGTCGCGCGGCGGGTCGTCGTGGACGTGCCGTCGCTTCCAGGCGGCGAGCGCATCGGAGAGATCGTCGGTCGGCACCATCTGGGCGAACTGTTCGCTTTCCACCAGCAGCCCCTCTGCGATCGACATGTTGAGGCCGCGGGTGACGGCGGTGATGATCGAGCGGACGGCAAGCGGGGAATAGCCCATGATGCGGCTGGCCAGGTCGCGGGCGGCGGGCATCAGCTCCTCATGGGCGACGACGTGATTGACGAGCCCGATATCCCTAGCGCGTTCCGGCGAAAAATCCTCACCCGTCAACAGCAATTCGAGTGCGCGCTTGCGGCCGGCAAGCCGCGGCAGGCGCTGGGTGCCGCCGAAGGTCGGCGGCATGCCGAGCTTGATCTCCGGCTTGGCGAAGCGCGCCCGGTCACTGGCGATCGCCAGATGCACAGCCTCGGTGATCTCGCAGCCGCCGCCCAAGGCGATGCCGTTGACCGCGGCGATGACCGGCTTCGGAAAGGCTTCGAGCCGCGCCGTCAGAAGCTGGCCGCGGCGGACGAAATCGCGCACAGCCGGGTTTACGCCCGCAGCCACGCTTTCGGAGAACTCGTTGATATCGCCGCCGGCGGAGAAGGCGCGGTCGCCGGCGCCGGTGATGATCACCGCGCCGACAGCGTCGTTCACTTCGATCGTGTCGAGAAGGACCATGAGCCAGTCGATCAGCTCATAGTTCAGCGCGTTGAGTTTCTCCGGGCGGTTGAGGGTGAAGAGGGCGATCCCCTCGGAAATCTGCATCAGTACGGTCTTGGACATGGTCGCTCTCCGGCTAGGGTTGACGGGGAGAGGCTAGGTGAGTGAAGATGCCATGTATATTCACTAGTCGGTATACTTGAGCGATGGCGAAGGCAGAGAAATCGACCCGGGATGTGATCGTCGAAGCGGCGGAAAAGCTCTTCTATGCGGAGGGTATCCGCGCCGTCAGCGTCGATGCCGTGGCGGAAGCGGCGGGGGTGACCAAACGCACGCTCTACTACCATTTCGAAAGCAAGGACGAACTGATCGCCGCCTATCTCGAAGGCCGCGACCAGCCCAATCTCAAGCTCTTCCGGAAGTGGTTCGACACGGCCGAAGGGGAACTGGCCGACAAGGTCGAGGCGATCTTCTTCAACCTGGCGCGGGCGGCACGTCACCCGAAGTGGAAGGGCTGCGGTTTCCTGCGCACTTCGGCGGAACTGGCCAACATGCCGGGCCATCCGGCAATCCGCATCGGTGCAGCCCACAAGAAGAAGTTTGAGGCGTGGATGGCCGAGACCTTTATCGAAGCCGGCATTGCCGAGCCGATCATGCTGGCGAAGCAGATCCTGCTTCTGCTCGACGGCAGCTTCGCCGTGGTGCTGCTTCACCGGGATGCCAGCTATATGGAAACGGCAGGCAAGGCGGCGGCGACACTGGTGCGCGTGGCGCTTGCCGGTGCGGGCCTGCGACCTCAGGCGGCGGTTGCTACACCCTGAGGCTGTCCGACGATTCCCTCTTCAATCAGGCACGTTTGGAAGGCAGTATGGCCGCATCGCCGTGAAAACCGACACCTGTGAGCGCAGAGCGCGCTCCGTTGCTCGCCGGATAAGGAAGAACCAATGACTGTCTTGCGTATCGTCTCCAATCTCCACGCCCCGGACCCACAGATGGCACAAGCCTTTTACGGCGACTTGTTGGAGCTCGACGTGGTGATGGATCATGGATGGATCCGGACCTTTGCGGCCAAGGGTGCTGCGGCGATGCCGCAACTGAGCGTCGCCAGCGAAGGCGGCAACAATACACCCGTGCCGGTGCTTTCGATCGAAGTGGACGACGTCGATCGAATTTACGCGCGCGCCAAGGCGGCAGGCGTGGAGATTGTCTACGACATCACCAACGAGCCCTGGGGCGTGCGCCGTTTCTTCATGCGCGACCCCTTCGGCAACATCATCAACATTCTGTCGCACTAGAGCAATTCCAGGAAAAGTGTGAAACGGTTTTCCGTCCGGAATTGCGTTATTTCAAAGACTTAGATCTTTTCACTGTTTCGGCGAAACAATGAAATGATCTAGGAGGCCGCCGGCTCGACCGGCGGCTGCGATATCGTGTCAGGCGACCGACAGGGCGTTTGAAAGATCGGCGACGAGATCATCCGGATGCTCGATACCGATCGACAGGCGGATGGTCGATTCCAGCACGCCGATGCGGCGGCGCACCTCGATAGGCACGCCGGAATGGGTCATGGCCGCCGGGTGGCTTGCCAGCGATTCCGTGCCGCCGAGGCTGACGGCGAGCTTGAAGATCTGCAGCGCATTGAGAAAGCGGAAGGCCGCTTCCTGGCCGCCCGAGATGTCGAAGGAGAAGGTCGAGCCGGCGCCGGTGCACTGCGCCCTGAAGGTGCGGCCAACCGGCGAATCCTCGTCATGGAAGGGCAGGTAGTGGATGCGCTCGACCTTCGGGTGCTCGCGCAGGAACTCGGCGACGACGCGGGCATTGTCGTCGGCCTTCTGCATGCGCACGGAAAGCGTTTCCAGCGAACGGCCGAGCATCCAGCAGGAATGCGGGTCGAGCTGGGTGCCGATCGCCCCGCGCAGCGCCTTTACCTGTTTCATCACAGCCTTCGAGCCGAGAGCTGCACCGGCGATGAGGTCGGAATGGCCGCCGACATATTTGGTCAGTGAATAGAGCGAGATGTCGGCGCCGTGTTCGATCGGTCGCTGGAAGACCGGGCCGAGCAGCGTGTTGTCACAGGCGACCACAGGGGTATGACCCTGTTTCCGGCCGATCATATCGGCGACGCGGCGGATCATGGCAACATCGACGAGGCTGTTCGTCGGGTTTGCTGGCGTTTCCACGAGAATCACCGAGACGCGGCCTTTGGCCATCGCCTCTTCGGCAGCGGCGCTGACGGCTGCTTCATTGACGCCATCGGCAAAGCCGACGGCCGCAACGCCAAGATTGAGGAAGGTTCTGGCAAGCAGCGTCTCGGTGCCGCCATAGAGCGGCTGGCTGTGCAGCACCGCGTCGCCCGGCTTGACGAAGGCAAGAAGGGTGGTGGCGATCGCCGACATGCCCGACGAGAACAGCGCGCAGCTCTCGGTGCGCTCGTAGACGGCGAGGCGATCCTCGACGATCTCGCTGTTCGGATGGTTGAAGCGCGAATAGACGAGACCGGCGCCGACACCCGCTGGCGGTTCCTTCCGACCGGAAACGAAATCGAAGAAGTCGCGGCCTTCTTCGGCTGAGCGGAAGACGAAGGTCGAGGTCAGGAACACCGGCGGCTTGACGGCGCCCTCGGACAGTTCCGGATCGTAGCCATAGTTCAGCATCTGCGTTTCGGGATGCAGCTTGTGGTTTCCGATGTGGGTCTTGGAGGGATGCGGTGCGGTCATGACTTGTCTCCTGAAGGGAAGCGGACTCGACTGACTGGCAAATTATATCAGATGCTTGGACCGATCCTTGCTATTTCCGGCTCGATGTCTTTGAGTTGCGCAAAGATTTGGCTGAGTTGGAAAGATATGGCGCAGAAAATTGCCGACGAGACGGATCGCAGGATTTTGAAGGAGCTGGTGGCGGACGCGCGCCTCACCAACAACGAGCTTGCCGAGCGCGTGGGGCTCTCGGCTTCGCCCTGTCTCCGCCGCCTGCGGCGGCTGGAGGAGACCGGTGTGATCCGCGGCTATACGGCGCTGATCGATCCGTCGATCGACGGCTGGACGATGACCGCAATTGCCACCGTCAGGCTCAGCCGCCAGCATGAAGATGAGATCGTGATGTTCGAGGAGGCGGTGCGCGGCTGGGACGAAGTGCTCGAATGCCATCTGGTGACCGGCTCGCGCGACTATGTGCTGAAGGTGATGAGCGCCGGGCTCGAGCACTACGAGCGCTTCATCAAGGAAAAGATTGCGCGGCTAAAATGCGTCGCCTCGATCGAAACGAGCTTCGTCATGAACACGATCAAGGAGCGGCGGATCTAGCGTCCACCCGGCAATAATCCTTTGAAGACGCTCGATTTTCTCCGAGCCTGCCACGATTTGCAGGTGCGACGGATCTTGCGAGGCATCCGAATTCAAGGGGGATCGACGCACCGGCTTCGGGTGGCGGCATTGAAAGTGTCAAGGATGCCCTAGATTCAAAGGATTAGGGCGTCCCCCCCAAAAAAACGCTCGGTCGGACGCTTGGTTCTCTCGGAGAGAGACGATGGATTTCGCAGAAGCGTTCGACGCCGTCGCTTCCTCGTCGCGGACGGTCCTTTTGAACGAGTGGACGTATTATCAGATCGCCATCATCGTTGCCGGCTACCTGATCTGCGGCGCGCTGGCAAAGCGGATAGAGCCGCTGGTCGAAGCCCGCGCCCGCCTGATCAAGGGCAATCCGGACCTGCTGCGCGTCATCATCGCCTTCATGCGGCGGCTGCGCTGGCTCTTCCTGATCGTGTGGCTCTGGATCGCCGATGGGATGATATTGCGTTTCGGTTGGCCGTCGTATCGCTGGCTGGTGGCGACTGCGCTGACCCTGACGGCCGCCTGGTTCGTGATTTCCGTGCTCACCCGCATCATCCGCAACCAGACGCTGGCGCGCGTCACCGCCGTCGTGGGCTGGATCTATTTTGCGCTTTATGCGGTCGGGCTGGACCGGGTGATCCTGACGACCCTTGATGGCGTTGCCGTCAACCTCGGTGCCGTTCGTCTGTCGCTGCTGCTCGTCCTGAAGGCTGTCGTGCTTTCGTCCGCGCTGATCTGGCTTGCCGTGCTGTTGGGCAACGTCTCGGCGCACTGGATCCAGCGGTCGGCAGAACTCACGCCGTCCTTCAAGGTGCTGATAAGCAAATTGGTCAAGATCGTGCTGATCGGCTTTGCCGGTGCGATCGCGCTGTCCGCGACCGGTATCGACCTGACCGCGCTGACGGTCTTTTCCGGGGCGGTCGGCGTCGGCATCGGCTTTGGTTTGCAGAAGGTGGTCTCCAACTTCATTTCCGGCATCATCATCCTGCTCGACAAATCCATCAAACCGGGCGACACGATCACGCTTGGGGATACCTTCGGCTCCGTGCGCGACCTGCGTTCCCGCTTCGTCTCCGTCATCACCAGGGACGGCAAGGAATACCTCATTCCGAACGAGGACTTCATTTCGCAGCAGGTCGTGAACTGGTCGTTCTCCAGCGACTTCGTCCGCATCGAGGTCAGTTTCGGCACTTCCTATGACAGCGATCCGCACGAGGTGGCGCGCATTGCCATCGCGGCTGCCAAATCGATCCCACGGGTTGCGAGCGGCCACGCGGAGCCGGTCTGCTGGATGACCGGCTTCGGCGCATCGTCACTCGATTTCAAGCTCAGGTTCTGGATCTCCGATCCGAGCAACGGGCTGACCAACATTCGCGGCCAGGTGATGATGGCGCTGTGGGACGCCTTCAAGGTGGCCGGTATTTCGATCCCGTTCCCGCACCGCGAAATCATCATGAAGACACCGATCGAGGTGACCCGGGCGTGAGGGGTGCGACCGTCAGAGTCCTTGCGTCCGTGCGTCTTCCGGTTGCGGCAATTGACTGGACACGTCGGGGAAGCGACATTGCCGCCGGCGGAACGGCCTATGGTCTTCCGGTGACAGTGTCAGCATGAGGGGGCCCGACGCCATGGAACATCTTCAACAGACGCCGCTGTCGAGGTTGCCGGTGCCGCGGTTTCTCTCGACGCTGCTCGCATCGTTTTCGACCACCGGGCTGATCGTCGGCGTCTTCTTCTTTGCGATGTCGCTGACGCCGAGCCTCATCCCGCGCCCCTATGTGGTCCAGGCGGTCATCTCCGGCCTGTCGCTTGGCGCCGGCTATGCGATCGGCGTGTTGCTGCGCTGGGTTTGGTCGCTGCTCGACCTGCCGGAGATCCGCGGGCGCACCGGGCTCACGGTGAAGGTGCTGGCCGCTGTCGGCTGCACCGCCGTTGCACTCGCCTTCCTCTGGCGCACGGCCTATTGGCAGAACACGGTGCGTCAGATCATGGGACTTGATCCGGTCGAAAGCGCCGAACCCTTCAAGCTCGGGCTGATCGCGGCGCTTGTCTTCGTCGCCATCGTGCTTTTGGCGCGGCTGTTCCGGCTGACCTTCCGGTTTCTCACCCGTCGTTTCGAACATGTGCTGACGCGGCCGCTGGCGAAGGTCGCCGGCGTGATTGCGGCGCTGGCCCTCTTTTGGTCGGCCGCCGATGGCGTCATCTTCCGCTTCGCGCTGCATGCGGCCGACAGCTCGTTCCAGCGGCTCGACGCGTTGATCGACCCCGACTTAGCCCCACCCACCGATCCCTTGAAGACGGGCAGCAGGGCGTCGCTGATGACCTGGGACGAGCTCGGCCGCCAGGGACGCCAGTTCATCGCCTCCGGACCGGCGGCAAAGGACATCGGCGCCTTCTTCGGCGGCGAGGCGAAGGAGCCCTTGCGCGTCTATGCCGGCCTCAATTCGGCTGAAACCGCCAAGGAACGTGCGAAGCTGGCGCTGGAGGAACTGAAACGCGTCGGCGGTTTCGAACGCGCCAATCTTCTGATCGTGGTGCCGACCGGCACCGGCTGGATCGACCCGCCCGGTCTCGATTCGCTCGAATATCTCCTGAAGGGCGATGTCGCCAGCGTCGCGGTGCAGTACTCCTACCTCACGAGCTGGCTGTCGCTGCTGGTCGAGCCGGAATACGGTGCCGAAACGGCCGATGCGCTGTTCGATGCGGTCTATGGCTACTGGACGACGCTGCCGAAGGACAAGCGGCCGAGGCTCTATCTCTATGGCCTAAGCCTCGGTTCGATGAACTCGCAAGGCTCGGTCGATCCCTTCGACATCATCAGCGATCCGTTCGAGGGCGCGCTCTGGGTCGGCTCGCCGTTCCCGACCAAGACCTGGCTGCAGATAACGAGAAATCGCAATCCCGGCTCACCCGAATGGCGGCCGCTCTATCGCGACGGTTCGGTGATCCGCTTCACCAACCAGGAAAACGCGCTTGAAATTCCGGGGGCTCGCTGGGGCAATGTCCGCATCGTCTACCTGCAATATGCTAGCGACCCGATCACCTTCTTCGATCCCCATTCCTTCTACCGCGAGCCGGACTGGATGAAGGCGCCGCGCGGTGCGGACGTCTCGCCGGCGCTCCGGTGGTTCCCGGTCGTCACCATGTTCCAGCTGCTCGCCGACATGGCGCTCGCGACGACTTCGCCGATCGGCTACGGCCATGTCTACGCACCCGAGCACTATATCGACGCCTGGATGCAGGTGGTGGCGCCGCCAGGCGTGACCGAGGCGGATGCCGAGCGGCTGAAGGGGCAACTCAAGGGCCGTTACTAGGTCTTTGAAACGACGCACCTCCGGCCGGAAAACCGCTTCACACTTTTCCTGGAATTGCTTTAAGGCCCGCTCGGAACAGGCAACGTCGAGAGCAGCGCGCCCATGGCGCCGATGATCTTGCGGTGCTGGTGCGCGTGGCGTGTTCGAAGGCTCGTTGCGGCATAGACGGTCTGGGCGATGGCCGGCGCATCCTGCACCCGATCGGCAAATCCGTCCGCGGCGAGCCGCTCCGCAGTTGCCGCCGTCACATAGGCCGCGCCGCCAAGGGCGGCGAGCAGCCGGGTGATCGCCATGTTCTGGCCGGCCGAAAGCAGGGCTGCGGAAAGGTGCGGCAGGGCCAGCCGGTGGGCACGGTCGAAGGTCGGCGAATAGCTTGCGCGGATATAGTTCTCGGAGCGGACCTCGGCCAGTTCGCGCGCCTCGGTGCTGACCAGCACGTAATGCAGATCGCCGATCCGTTCGTAATAGAGATCGGGCAGGTAGTGGGGCGTGTAGAGGATCGCAAGATCGAGGTCGCCGGCGCCGAGGTCTCGGTTCATCTGGTTGGAATAATCGGCCTCCATATAGACCTCGGTGGCGGGCAAGTCCTGCCGAATTGCCGCCATCCATTCGCCGGCGAAGGCCTCGGCCAGGTCGTGCTGGATACCGAGGCGCATGGAGCGCTCCAGCGCACCGGCGCTGGTGACCGCGCGTGTTGCCTCATGCCACTGGTTTTGCAGCGCTTTTGCATAGTCGAGGAAGCGCAGGCCGGCGGCGGTCGGCACCGTTCCGCCCTTGTTGCGGGTAAAGAGCTTGCGGTTGAACTGGGCTTCGAGCGCCTTGACCCTATGAGAGACGGTCGACTGGGTGATGTTCAGCCGCTCGGCGGTGCGGTTGAAGGAGCGGCTTTCCATCAGGTCGAGAAAGGTTTCGATCAGTTCCACCTGCATGCCATGCGCTCCCCTTTGCAATCGCTTCAATCTAATCGAATTTGTCGATCAATAAAGCCTGTTTCCGTCGCTTGATGGCGCACTGCTTCCCCGGCAAGAATTCCGCCAAAACGAGGGAACAGTTGATGTCGAATTTGCCGTCGCACGCACGGGTCGTGATCATCGGTGGGGGAGCGATCGGCGCTTCCTCGCTCTACCATCTTGCCAAGGCCGGCTGGACCGATTGCGTGCTTCTGGAAAAGAACGAGCTGACGGCGGGCTCGACCTGGCATGCGGCCGGCAACGTGCCGACGTTTTCGTCCTCCTGGTCGATCATGAACATGCAGCGCTACTCGGCATCGCTCTATCGCGACCTCGGCGCACTCGTCGATTATCCGATGAACTATCACGTCACTGGCTCAATCCGGCTCGGCCACTCCAAGGAGCGCCTCCAGGAGTTCAAGCGCGTCGTCGGCATGGGTCGCTACCAGGGCATGGATCTCGATATCCTGTCGCCCGACGAGATGCGCGCCCGCTACCCTTTCCTCGAAACGCACGAGCTGACCGGCGCGCTCTACGATCCCTATGACGGTGACATCGACCCGGCGCAGCTGACGCAGGCGCTCGCCAAGGGCGCGCGCGACATGGGCGCAAAAATCATCCGCTTCTGTCCCGTCACGGCGGCGCGCCGAGAGAACGACGAATGGGTGATCACCACACCGCAGGGCGAAATCCGCTGCGAATACGTCGTCAACGCCGCCGGCTACTATGCCCGCGAGGTCGGCAAGATGTTCGGCCGCGACGTGCCGATGATGGTGATGAGCCATCAGTATATCCTGTTCGACGAGATCCCGGAGCTTGCCGCCTGGTCGAAGGAGGCGGGCCACAAGCTGCCGCTTCTTCGCGACGTCGACAGCTCCTACTATCTCCGCCAGGAGAAGAACGGCATGAACCTCGGGCCCTATGAGCGCAACTGCCGCGCCCATTGGATAACGCCTGACGATCCGATGCCAGAGGATTTCTCCTTCCAGCTCTTCCCCGACGATCTCGATCGGCTGGAATGGTACCTGAACGACGCCGTCGAACGCGTACCGATCCTCGGCACGGCCGGGCTGTCGCGGATCATCAACGGCCCGATCCCCTATGCACCCGACGGCAACCCGCTGATCGGCCCAATGCCGGGCGTGCCCAATGCGTTTGAGGCTTGCGTCTTTACCTTCGGCATCTGTCAGGCCGGCGGCGCCGGCAAGGTACTGGCCGAATGGATCACCGAGGGCCAGACGGAGTGGGACATGTGGTCCTGCGACCCACGCCGTTGCACCGACTATACCGACCAGGACTATTGTATCGCCAAGGGCATGGAGATCTACGGCCACGAGTACGCGATGCATTTCCCGAAACACTATTGGGCGGCGGGCCGCGGCAAGAAGTTGTCACCGATCCACGACCGGATCCAGGCACTCGGTGCGCAGTTCAAGCCCTATAACGGCTGGGAGCGCGCCATGTGGTACGCCAAACCCGGCGACGACACCTCTGAAGGTGCGACGCAGACCTGGGGTCGCGCGGGGCCGTGGGCGAAGCGCATCGAGGAGGAGTGTCTGGCCGTGCGCGATGCCGCCGGCATTCTCGATTTGCCGGGCTTCTCGCGCTTCCGGGTGAAGGGCGAGGGGGCGACCGCGTGGCTTTCGGGCCTCATCACCGGGCGCGTGCCGAAGCCGGGTCGTATCGGCCTTGCCTATTTCGCGGACGACAAGGGCCGGATCGTCACCGAAATGTCGGTCATGATGATTGACGAGGACTTCTTCTTCCTGATCACCGCCGCAACGGCGCAGTGGCACGATTTCGAGTGGCTGACGAAGCACCGGCCGGCCAATGCCGCCTTCACCATCGACGATGTCACCAAGTCCTTCTCCTGCCAGATCCTGACCGGGCCGAAGTCGCGCGCGATCCTCGCCGAGGTCAGCGATGCTGATCTCGCCAAGGGCTGGCTGACGCACCAGACCGCTCAGATCGCCGGCCGCTATTGCCAGCTGGTGCGTGTCTCCTTCGCCGGCGAGCTCGGCTGGGAAATCCACACCAAGGTGGAGGATACGGCCGTCATCTTCGACGCCGTCTGGGCGGCCGGTCAGAAGCATGGCCTCAAACCCTTCGGCATGGAGGCGCTCGACAGCCTGCGCATCGAGAAGGGCTATCGCGCCTGGAAGGGCGATCTTTCGACCGACTACACCATCCTGCAGGGCGGGCTCGAGCGCTTCGTCGACTGGGGCAAGCCCGGCTTCAAGGGCAAGGCGGCGTTGGAGCGCGAAAAGCAGCAGGGCGTGAGCAAGCGCTTCGTCACCCTGACGGTCGCCGCCGACGGCTGCGACGCGCCTTACATGTCGACGCTCTGGTCCGATGGTCAGGTGGTCGGCGAGACGACCTCGGGCAATTGGGGCTACCGGGTCGGCAAGTCGATCGCGCTTGGCATGCTGCGCGCCGATCTCGCCGTGCCCGGCAAGGAAATCGAGGTCGAGATCTTCGGCGACCGCTTCAAGGCGACGGTCGAGGCGGACCAGCCGCTCTGGGATCCCTCCAATGAAAGACTGCGCGCATGACCAAGCCCATTCCCTCGAAAGCCCGTGCGGTCATCATCGGCGGCGGCGTTTCCGGCTGTTCCGTCGCCTATCATCTCGCCAAGCTCGGCTGGACCGACGTGGTGCTGCTCGAGCGCAAGCAGCTGACCTCGGGCACGACCTGGCATGCGGCCGGCCTTATCGGCCAGCTGCGCGCGTCGCAAAACATGACGCGGCTGGCGAAATATTCCGCCGATCTTTACGTCAAGCTCGAGGCCGAGACCGGCATTTCCACCGGCATGCGCCAGAACGGCTCGATCACGGTGGCGCTGACGGAGGAACGCAAGGAGGAAATCTATCGCCAGGCGTCATTGGCGCGCGCCTTCAATGTCGACGTGCGCGAGATCACGCCTGATGAAGTGAAGGCGATGTATCCGCACCTCAACACTTCGGACGTGAAGGCGGCGGTGCATCTGCCGCTCGATGGCCAATGCGATCCGGCCAACATCGCCATGGCGCTGGCCAAGGGGGCGCGGCAGAACGGCGCGACGATCATCGAGGGCGTCAAGGTGACGGCCGTGCTGAAGAAGGACGGCCGGGTCACCGGCGTCACTTGCGAGCAGAACGGCGAGACCTACACAATCGAGACGGATCATGTCGTCAACTGCGCCGGCATGTGGGGCCGGGAGTTCGCGCGGCAATCCGGCGTCACCGTGCCGCTGCACGCCTGCGAGCATTTCTACATCGTCACCGAGGCGATCCCGGAGCTCAAGCGCCTGCCAGTGCTGCGCGTGCCGGACGAGTGCACCTATTACAAGGAGGATGCCGGCAAGATGCTGATCGGCGCCTTCGAGCTCAAGGCCAAGCCCTGGGGCATGGACGGCATCCGCGAGGATTTCTGCTTCGACCAGCTGCCTGACGATTTCGACCACTTCGCGCCGATCCTGGAGATGGCGGTCAACCGCATGCCGATGCTGGAAACGGCGGGCATCCACACCTTCTTCAACGGCCCCGAAAGCTTCACGCCCGACGACCGCTACTATCTCGGCGAAGCGCCCGAAGTGAAGGGCTATTGGGTGGCAGCCGGCTACAATTCGATCGGCATCGTCTCCTCCGGCGGCGCCGGCATGGCGCTCGCCCAATGGATGAACGACGGCGAGCCGCCCTTCGATCTCTGGGAAGTGGATATCCGCCGGGCGCAGCCGTTCCAGAAGAACCGCGCCTATCTCAAGGATCGCGTCTCGGAGACGCTCGGCCTGCTCTATGCCGATCACTTCCCCTATCGCCAGATGGCGACGGCGCGCGGCGTGCGGCGTTCGCCGCTGCACGAACACCTGAAAGCGCGCGGCGCCGTGTTCGGCGAAGTCGCGGGATGGGAGCGCGCCAATTGGTTTGCAAATGACGGTCAGGAGCGCGAATACCGCTATTCCTGGAAGCGGCAGAATTGGTTCGAGAACCAGAAGGCCGAGCATCTCGCCGTGCGCAACGGCGTCGGCCTGTTCGACATGACCTCGTTCGGCAAGATCCGGGTGGAGGGGCGCGATGCGCTTTCCTTCCTGCAGCGGCTCTGCGCCAACGAGATGAATGTCGAGCCCGGCCGCATCGTTTACACCCAGATGCTGAACGCCCGCGGCGGCATCGAAAGCGATCTGACGGTGACGCGTCTTTCGGAAACCGCCTTCCTGCTGGTCGTGCCGGGCGCCACGCTGCAGCGCGACCTTGCCTGGCTGCGCAAACATCTCGCCGATGAATTTGTCGTCATCACCGATGTCGGCGCCGGCGAAAGCGTGCTCTGCGTCATGGGGCCGAAGGCGCGCGAGCTGATGCAGAAGGTGAGCCCCAACGATTTTTCGAATGCCGCCCATCCCTTCGGCACGGCACGCGAGATCGAGGTCGGCATGGGCCTCGCCCGTGCGCACCGCGTTACCTATGTCGGCGAGCTCGGCTGGGAGCTCTATGTCTCGACCGACCAGACGGCGCACGTGTTTGAGGCGCTGGAGGAGGCGGGGCAGGATCTGGGGCTCAAGCTCTGCGGCATCCATACGCTCGACAGCTGCCGGATTGAGAAGGCGTTCCGCCATTTCGGCCACGACATCACCGACGAGGACCATGTGCTCGAAGCCGGTCTCGGCTTTGCGGTCAAAGCCGACAAGGGCGAATTCATCGGTCGGGAAGCGGTGCTTGCCAAGCACAATCGCGGTCTTTCACGCCGACTGGTGCAGTTCCGTCTCGCCGATCCGGAGCCGCTGCTCTTCCACAACGAGGCGATCGTTCGCGATGGCAAGATCGTCGGAACGATCACATCAGGCAATTACGGCCACCACCTCGGCGGCGCCATCGGCCTCGGCTACGTGCCCTCGGAAGGCGAGAGCGCAGACGACGTGCTCGGCTCGCGCTTCGAGATCGAGATCGCCGGGACGCGGGTCGCGGCCGAGGCGTCGCTGAAGCCGATGTACGACCCGCGGGCGGAGCGGGTGCGGATGTAGGTGAGGCGTTTGGGCGTCGGGCATCGTGTTCGGTGCTTGAGGACTGCCCCTCATCCGCCTGCCGGCACCTTCTCCCCGTTCTGACGGGGAGAAGGGACGCGTGGCACCGGGCTCGTTCCCTCTCTACGCAGGCGGGGAAAGGGGCAGGGGACGGACGAGGCGGGCGCAGAAGACAGATAATCCTCTTCCTCATGAACAGTGAGGAGGGGAACGAGCGGAAGCAGCAAGTCCCTTCTCCCCGTCAAAACGGGGAGAAGGTGCCGGCAGGCGGATGAGGGGCTTTAACCTCACCGCGCGAATGAGGGGGCGAGGACACACCCGCCCATTGGGAGATGATGATGGCTGACGATTGTGCAGTTGCGGCTTCGAGACGGTCCGGCGGGCGGGCGGCGCGGGTGGCGCTGCGCGCGGCTCCCCTGGCTGAAAACATCCGGCCGGTGCGTCCGGGGCTTTCCGGCGGGCAATACAAGCCGCTGACCGACGCCAATGTGAAGCGCATCCATGAGGCGGCACTCGATGCGCTGGAACAGATCGGGCTCGCCAACGCGCCGAAATCGGGCATCGAGATCATGACCGCCGCAGGCGCCATTCTCGGCGACGATGGGCGCATCCGCTTCCCGCGTGCCCTGGTCGAGGACATGCTGGCGATCGCCGCGCGCGACATCACGCTTCATGCCCGCGATCCGAAGCAGGATCTCGAGCTCAGCGGCACGCGCGTCTATTACGGCACGGCCGGTGCCGCCGTGCATATCGTCGACGTCGAGAAGCGCGAATATCGCGAATCCACCGCCAAGGACCTATTGAACGCCGCACAGCTCGTCCACCACCTCGACAACGTGCATTTCTTCCAGCGCGCCATGGTCTGCCGGGATGTCGCCGACAATTTCCTGATGGACGTCAACACGCTCTATGCCTGCTGTGCCGGCACGACGAAACATGTTGGCACCAGCTTCTCCGATCCCTCGCATGTCGACGGCTGCTTCGATCTCATCCACATGATCGCCGGCGGCGAAGACAAATGGCGGGCGCGGCCCTTCGTTTCCAACTCGAACTGCTTCGTCGTGCCGCCGATGAAGTTTGCCGAGGAAAGCTGCATCACCATGGAGAAGTGCATCCGCGCCGGGATGCCGATCCTCTTACTTTCGGCCGGCCAGGCGGGCGCCACCGCGCCGGCGCCGCTCGCAACCGCGATCGTGCAGGCGGTCGCCGAATGCCTGGCGGGCGTCGTCTATGTCAACGCCATGTCGCCGGGACATCCGGCGGTCTTCGGCACCTGGCCTTTCGTTTCGGATCTGCGCACGGGGGCGATGTCCGGCGGCTCCGGCGAGCAGGCGCTGCTGACGGCCGGCTGCGCACAGATGCACCAGTTCTACCGCCTGCCCGGTGGGGCCGCTGCCGGCATTGCCGACGCCAAGCTGCCTGATATGCAGGCCGGCTGGGAGCAGGCGATCTCCAATGTCATGGCCGGGCTTTCCGGCCTCAACATGGTCTATGAGGCCGTCGGCATGCATGCCTCGCTGCTCGGCTTCTGCCTGGAGTCGCTGGTGCTCGGCGACGATCTGCTTGGCCAGGTGCAGCGCTGCATCCGCGGCATCGACGTGACGGAGGATTCGGTCTCGCTCGAAACCATGCGCTCGGTCTGCCTCGATGGCCCCGGTCACTATCTCGGCCATCCGCAGACGCTTGGGCTGATGCAGACGGAATACATCTATCCGGCGGTCGCCGATCGCACGAGCCCGAAGGAATGGGTCGAGATCGGCCGCCCCGATCTGGTGGCGCGGGCGATCGAGAGGAAAAACCGCATTCTGGCCGAAGCAGCCCCATCGGTGATCGCGCCGGATATCGATCGGGCGATCAGGGAGAGGTTCCAGATCTTCTGCTGAGTTTAGCTCTCCGCCCCGGTCGCGGGGCGGGGGCAGCGGGGGCCAGGTCTGGCCGATCCGTCATCTACAGATTGCAAGGACTACGTCGAGCTGAGGTATCGCCGAAGTTCGCGAGCGATGGCGTTTGCATTGGGGACGGAGGCGTAGGTGCCTGAAGCTGCCCCTCGTTCGCGTGGTGGGGGAAGCGCCCCTCATCCGGCCTGCCGGCCACCTTCTCCCCGTTCTGACGGGGAGAAGGAGACGCCTGGCCAGCCCCAAGCCTCAGGCGGCGAGGCGAGAGGAGGCGGCGCCTTTCGACGTCGCGCTCCAAGAGAGCAGACGAGGGAAGGGAAACGCGCCGCGATGCTGGCGCGGACCTGGGCGGGGCGGATCTCGCGCCAACGGCAGAGGGCGCGCCATCCGGTGCCCGATGAAATTTACACGCGCGCCGGAACGCGGTCCTTCCGGTCCAATTGTTGGAGTTCAACCCCATGCTCGTTTCGGAGCTCAAGACTACGACTGTCACCGGCGACCGCATCGATCAGCTGGTTGCTGCCCATCGTCCCGGCCATGGGCTTGCCCGCGCCTTCTATCTCGACCCGGAAATCTATGAACGTGATCTGGAGCGCGTTTTCCGCCGCCACTGGCACTGCGTGGCGCATGAGAGCGCTATCCCGAACGCCAATGACTTCGAGGTGTTCCGCATGGCCTCCGAGCAGGTGATCGTCACCCGCACGGCCAGTGGCGAGATCCACGCGATGCTCAATGTCTGCCGCCATCGCGGCGCCGAGGTCTGCGCCAAGAACAAGGGCAATGCCCGCGCCTTCGTCTGCCCTTACCATGCCTGGACCTATGGCAATGACGGCGCGCTGAAGGCGGCGCGGTTGATGCCGAAGGATTTCCGGCGCGAAGACCATGGGCTGAAGAAGCTCCATGTGCGTGTCATCGAAGGGCTGATCTTCATCTCATTCGCCGACCAGCCGCTCGATTTCAGCGATGTCGAGCATCTCCTGCACGCGACCTGCGGGCAATATGGCTGGGGGTCGGCCAAGATCGCCCATCGCCAGACCTATTCGGTCGATGCCAACTGGAAGCTCGCGGTCGAGAACTATGTCGAGTGCTATCACTGCGGTCCGGCGCATCCGGAATATTCCGAAACGCATGCGCTGGAACAGCCGCTGCACATGATCGAGGAACTGAACGCCCGGATGGAGGCGCGCACCTGCGAACTCGGCATCGAGGTCGGCTCCGGCAACCATTGGCAGACATCTGTCACGGGGAAGGAGGCGGTGCACGCCTTCCGCTATCCGCTCTATGACGGCGCCAAGACCGGCAGCAAGGACGGCCAGGCGCTGAGCCGGCTCATGGGGCGTTTCAGCGATTTCGACGGCGGCGTCACCTCGATCCACTTGGGCGGCACCACTTTCCTCGTCTGCTACCCCGATCACGGCATGATCTACCGTTTCATCCCGAAGACGGCGGAGACCTCGGAGATGGAGCTGATCTGGCTGGTCGACGGCGAGGCCGAGGCGGGGCGGGACTACGATCTGGAAAAGTTGACGTGGCTGTGGAAGGTGACGACCGAGGAAGACAAGGCGATCATCGAGCACACGTCGCGCGGCGTGCGCTCGCACTATTTCGTGCCGGGTCCGATCGCGCCGATGGAGCATAACGAGCTTCGCTACATCAACTGGTATCTCGACGAGATCAGCCGACCGGTCTGATCCATATCATCAACCGAGTGGGACGGCCGAGGCCGTCCCACCTAATCTCTGCGATCGAAATGGGTCCGGAGCGCCACATGCGTCTGCACAGTGGCGATACCCGGGATCAGGGAAATCTGCCGGCGGATCGTGTCGAGGTCGCCGTTCGTAGCGCATTCGACGAGCACCATCAGATCGGTGGAGCCGGCGAGCGACCAGCATGTGACGACCGGCGACATGGCGGAAAGGTGCGGCACGATGTGGTCGCAATTCTTGCTGGACTGGAACGTGATGGCGACCAAGGCCCTGACCGTCGGGTTCTTGTCCTCGACGCCGAGACGGATCGTGTAGCCGGCGACGACGCCCTTGGCTTCGAGGCGCCGCAGACGCTCGTGCACGCCGCTGCGCGAGAGGCCGGCATGTCGGGCGAGCGCCACCAGGCTCTGGCGTGAATCCTGGCGAAGCGCTGCCAGCAGCAGCCGATCCTTGTCGTCGAGTTCCGTCAAATTGTATCTCCTTTTGCGCGAAGCCCGGACGTTTGTCCGGTTTGGCGCCATCTTGTCCGGTGAAACCGGACGATAGGACAGATAGCTTCCTTCTCGCAACGAAGGAGCTTTGCCATGAAAATACCAGTCGTGCCCGATAATGCCGTGCTGCTGCCGATCGACATGCAGCAGGCTTTCGACAGCGCCCCCTGGCCGCGCCGATGGAACGCCGATATCGACCGGAACGGTCTCACCCTGCTTGCCGCCTGGCGCGCGGCCGGCCGGCCGGTGATCCATGTCCGCCATGACAGCGTCATGCCGGGCTCGACGCTTGGAGCCGGTGCACCCGGCAACGCCTTCCGGCCCGGCTTCGAGCCGCAGGCCGGCGAACCACTCGTCACCAAGAGCGTCAACGCGGCCTTCATCGGTACCGATCTCGACCTCAGGCTTCGGCGTCTTGGCGTCGATACAGTCGTTACCTTCGGCATCTCGACCGACATGTGTGTCTCCACCTCGGTGCGCGTTGGCGCCAATCTCGGCTACCGCATGATCCTCGTCGAGGATGCGTGCGATTGCTTCGACCAGCCGGATGGAGATGGAACGGTAATCGCGGCCCGGGATGTCCACCGGGCCCATGTCGCGACCTTGCGCGCCGAGTTCGCCGAGGTGACGACGACGGTTGCCTTCGTCGAAGCCCTACGCCGTCCGGACGCCGCCTAGAGTGTCCCACTCTCCTGTCGAATCGCTGAGCGCGCGCTGTTTACAAGCGATTCCTGATAAACTTTGAAGCGGGTTTCCGCCGGAATTGTGTCGCATTCCGGGCATTGCACCCGCTGTTCACCGGTTTGTGCCGCGGACCTCGACGATGTCGGTCGTCCATTTCGGCGCCGTCAGGCTCTGGCCTTCGCGGTTCGGAAAGGTGAGGAAGGTCTCGAACGGCCGGCTCTGGCCGGCCGGCACCCGGGCGAGAATGAGGGCCGCGTCGTCGCCGATCGTCTGGCAGACATCGTCCGGGCAATCTTCCAGCGTAACGGACAGGCGGAAGTATTCGAGCAGCGTCTGGCCCTTGTTCGTCACTGTGCCACGCAGGCGGAAGCTTCGTCCCGGTTGGCTTTGCTCGAAGGTCAGGCCATCAAGCGCAATGTCGGCGGCGGTCAGGCCCGCGGGCTGCGTCGTCTGGACCGGTTCAGGTGCTGCGGGCTTGCGACCGTCGCGATCGCTGAACCAGATGATGAAGGCGACGAGCAGGCCGACCGCTACGGCAACTGAGAGGATCGGTTCCGCCCATTGGCGAAAACGGCTGAAGCGCGCTGCCATGTACACAACGACAAGACCCAGCGGTAACGCAATCAACCAAAGCATCCGGATCCTCCTCACCGCATCATTCCTTGAATCGGATTCGATGCAAGAGGGAAACCATGCAGCCGATCAAAGCTTTAGACGGTCCTTGCCCTCAAGAGGCATGGCCGTGACCGCACTTATATAGGGTGCTCGGCGGCTGACAACACGCGACCATAAGCAGCAGCCGATGGTTCTCGGCCAAGGACGGACTCTATTGCTGGTGAGGACAAAGCGGATGCTAGTCCGCCGGTTTCAGGTCCACCCAGTAGGTGCCTTCGAACGGGACCGCGGCGAAGCGGGTGTTGATCTCGGCAAGGCTTTTCTTCGGGTCGAGATCGGAAAAGAGATCCGGCCGGATCCAGGCGGCGAAGGCCTCTGCCGCGACGATGTTGAGCGGGATGGCGTTGAAGAAGTTCCAAAGCCCATGGACGCGCTTTTCCTGTACGGCGCGGATGCTCGAAAGGGCGGGCGCCTCGATCGTGCGGGCGAGCGTCTGTTGCGCTTCGTCTTCGCTGATACCCGGGCCGATCGAGAGCGTGCCGTACTTGCCGCCGGGCGAGGAGGTAGCGATGTAGATGTCGGGATTGGCGGCCATGACCGCCTCGGCGTTGACCGTGCCGCCCGGCCGCGGCAGCGTGCCTTCGGCGATGTTGCGGCCGCCGGCAATCGTCAGGAACTCGCCGAGGCCGCCGGTGCCATAGGCCCAGCAGCAGCGGTCGGCCTGGGGGAAGGCGTCCATCAGCACCAGAGGGCGTGGCTCCGGCCTGGCGGCGAGGCGCGCCCGGATCAAGGCCAGCTTGTCCTCGTAGAACTGAGCGAAGGCGTCTGCCTGTTCGTCCCGTTCGAGGATCTTGCCGAGCAGGCGCATCATGCGCGGCGTGCTCGTCAGCGGATCATTGTTGAAGTCGACGACGATGACAGGAACACCGATGCCGGTCAGATAGTCGATGGCGCGCTTGCCGGGTTCGGTGTCGGCCTGCCAATTGGCGAGGATGGCAAGGTCGGCCTTCAGCGTCAGCAGCGTCTCGAAGGAAAGGCCCGGGCCGGTTCCGTCGTCGATCTGCGGGACGTCTGCGATCGCGGGAAACTTCCGCCGGAAGCTCTCGTAGATCTCCGGATTGTCGCCCTTCATGTCGCCGGACCAGCCGGCAAGCAGGCTGACGGGATCGGGATGGATCAGCGACAGCGCGACGAGATTGAAGCCGCTCCCGAGAAGGATCGCCTTGGGCTTTGCCGGGATCGTCACCACACGGCCGACCGCATCGGTGACGGTCATCGGCCATTGGCCTTCCGCATGGGCGGCGGTTGCGAGCGTCAGAGCAGCAAGGATGACGAGGAAGAACCGCCGGGCGGTCTGGAAAATGCAGCGATGAAGCAAGCCTATTGGTTCCTTTGGCTGGGAAGGGCGCAGAGGCTGCCGCAGCTCGGCACGCCGGGCAGCAGATAGCGCAGGCAGCAGATCTTGCGGCGGCAGACGCGGGCGCCGTCTTCTTCCTCGTGGCGCAGGCAATCGAAGAAGGGGTTGGGCGTGCCGTCCGGCAGGGTTTTGCTGCCGATCAGCGCATCGGCCTGGGCGTTTAGCGGCTCGATGCCGGAGGCCCGCAGCGCATAGTCGATGTAGACGAGCGCATTGTTCCAGGCGAGTTTCGGGGCGATGCCGCCGACGGACTTGAGGTAACCGACGACCTCACGCAGATGCCCTTGCATCAGGGGTGCGAGCGTCGCGAAAACGTCGGTGTCATCGGCCTCCTGCCAATCGCCCGACGTCGCGACGCCGAAGGTTCGGGGCAGGCCGTCTTCGGCAAGCGCAACTTTCATCTGATCGAAGGTGACGGGGAGCACCTGATGATCGAGCACGCGCGCCACCAGATAGGGGATGGTGAGGCTCGAAAAATAATAGAGCGACCACATGGAAGCGACGGCGCGCCGATCGCTGGCTCCGGATTTTTCCGTGTAGACGTCGAGCGCCCGGTCGAAGGCGCCAGAGGCGAAGAAGTCCGGCAGCGCCATGCCGTCGGAGAGTCCGTCCGAGAGCACCATCTTCTCGTTGCACCAGGCATGGGTGCCGGCAAAGGCGGCCGACAGCGCCTTGGGACCACCTGTCGCGACGACTGGTTCGGAAACGGCAGCCGTCATGGCGTCACCCGCGCGCGGGTACGCCCGATCGGAAACTCAGCCGTAAAAGAACGCCGTCCTGCAAGCATGCGACACCTTCTGAGCGCGGTCAGAAACTCATAAGGTGATCGTGTTACTCAAGATTATTTGCGACGCAAGTTATTTATGAGTTTTGCAATCATGATTTGTGGGCAAAAGAAGCGAGTAGCCGCAAGCCGGAGCCTGCGGCTGCCAATGTGCAAGGCCAGTTACATCAAGCCGAGCTGCTTGTAGAAGCCGAGGGCGTCGTAATAGTCGTTCTGGGAGGCGATCTTGCCGTCCTTGATGGTGAGGACCGAAGCGCCGGTGAACTTGAAGCTCTTGTTGGTTGCGGCCGTGCCATCGGCCCAGGCGCCCGAATTGGTGCCGGAGAATTCCCATTCGAAGGAGACCTTGTCGCCGGCAGCGATCGGGTCGCCTTTCATGGTCCAGACCGCATCGGGAACGGCGTTCAGGAAGTTGTCGATGACGCCGGTCTTGGCGGCATCTTTCCCGGTTACCGGCTTGCCCACGGAAGCGTCGTAATAGGTCACGTCGTCGGCGAAGTAGGATGCGGCCTTGGCCGAGTCATGGGCGTTCCAGGCTGCGACATAGGCCGCGACCACATCCGGCGCCGCGTCGGCGGCGAAGGCCGCCGGCGAGAGCACCAGGGCGCTGAGGCTCAGAGCGCCTGCAGCAACAAGCAATTGACGGCGGTACATGGCAAACTTCTCCCGTTTGTTTTCGTTTGCATGCGATATGCGAGCCGAGCTCAGGCGCGTGTGCGCCTCAGCCGTGGTTGATCATGATGTGGCGAACGGCGGTGTAGTCCTCGAGCGCATAGACCGACATGTCCTTGCCGTAGCCCGATTGCTTGACGCCGCCATGCGGCATCTCGTTGGTCAGCATGAAATGGGTGTTGATCCAGGTGCAGCCGTATTGCAGCCGCGAGGCTGCCTTCATCGCCCGGGAGATGTCCTTGGTCCAGACGGAGGAGGCGAGGCCGTAGTCGCTGTCATTGGCCCAGGCGATCGCATCGTCCTTGCCGGTGAAGCGGGTGACCGAGACAACCGGGCCGAAGACTTCGCGGCGGACGATCTCGTCCTCCTGGGTGGCACCGGCGACCACGGTCGGCTGGAAGAAGAAGCCATCGCGGCTGCCGGCGCTGCCGCCGGTGGTGATCTCTATGTGCTTCTGGTCGGCGGCACGCTCGACGAAGCTTGCAACGCGATCGCGCTGGCGGCGCGAAATCAGCGGGCCGATCTCGTTTTCGGTGTCGTCGGCAAGATTGTAGCGGATGGTCGAGACGGCCGAGGTGAGGTCGGCGACCAGCTTTTCGTAGATGCCGGCCTCGGCATAGATGCGGCAGGCGGCGGTGCAGTCCTGGCCGGCATTGTAGTAGCCGAAGGTGCGGATGCCATTGACCACCGCTTCGAGATCGGCGTCGTCATAGACGATGACCGGGGCCTTGCCGCCGAGTTCGAGATGCGTGCGCTTGACGGTCTTGGCGGCGGCCGCCAGCACCTTCTTGCCGGTGGCGATATCGCCGGTGATCGAGACCATCGAGATCTTCGGGTGGTTGATCAGCGCATTGCCGACGGTTTCGCCACGGCCGGAAATGACGTTGACGACGCCTTCCGGCAGGATGTCGGCGAGCACGCGGGCAAGCTTCAGCGCCGTCAACGGCGTCTGTTCGGAGGGCTTGAAGACGACGGTATTGCCGCCGGCGATTGCCGGCGCCAGCTTCCAGGCCATCATCATCAGCGGATAGTTCCAGGGGGCGATCGAGCCGACGATGCCGATCGGGTCGCGGCGGATCATCGAGGTGTGGCCGGGCAGGTATTCGCCAGCTGTCGGCGCATGCAGGTTGCGCACGGCGCCGGCGAAGAAGCGCCAGCAGTCGACGATGGCCGGCAGTTCGTCGTTCTTCACCGCGTTGATCGGCTTGCCGCAGTTCAGCGCCTCAAGGGCTGCAAAGCCGTCCGCATCCTTCTCGATCGCATCGGCGATCTTGAGCAGATAGTTGGAGCGCTCGGCCGGCGTGGTCTGCGACCAGCTGGTGAAGGCCTGCTCGGCGGCGTCGACAGCCGCCTCGACCTGGGTATGCGAGGCTTCCGGCAGGTCGACGATCTTGCCGCCCGTCCGCGGGTTCAGGATGTGTTCGTCGGCCTCGGTGCCGGCTTCGAAGCGCGATCCGATCAGCAGTTGGGTGTCCATGTCTGTTCTCCCTTGATAGTCGAGTTATTTGCCGGCACCGGCGATCTGGTCGCCGTCGCGGGTGAGGTAGTAGGCGCCGAGGATCGGCAGGAAGGTGACGAGCACCACGACCATGGCGACGACATTGGTCACCGGGCGCTGGCGCGGGCGGATCAGCTCTTCGAGCATCCAGATCGGCAGGGTCGATTGCTGGCCGGCGGTAAAGGTGGTGACGATCACCTCGTCGAAGGACAGCGCGAAGGCGAGCATGCCGCCGGCGAGCAACGCCGTGCCGATGTTCGGCAGGATGATGTGGCGGAAGGTCTGGAAGCCGTCGGCGCCGAGATCCATCGAGGCTTCGATCAGCGAGCCTGATATCCGCCGGAAGCGGGCGACCGCATTGTTGTAGACGACGACGATGCAGAAGGTCGCGTGGCCGAGAACGATGGTCCAGAAGGAAAAGGGGATATCGGCCATCGAGAAGGCGGAGCGCAGCGCAATGCCGGTGATGATGCCGGGAAGCGCGATCGGCAGGATGACAAGCAGCGAGATCGTCTCGCGGCCGAAGAAACGCGTCTGGCTGACGGCGGCCGCACAGAGCGTGCCGAGCACCAGCGCCACCGACGTGGCTATCGCGGCGACCTTGACCGAGAGCGTCAGCGCCGCCCAGACGTCGGGCCGGTTCCAGGCAACGGCGAACCATTGCGCGGTCAGCCCCGGCGGCGGGAACTGGTAGCTCTTTTCCTCCGTCGTAAAGGCGTAGAGGAAGATCAATAGGATCGGCAGGTGCAGGAAGGCAAGGCCGGCGGCGGCCGCGATCTTCAAGCCCATCGGCGAGCGGTTCAAGCGATCAGAGCGCATCGAAAGCCCCCATGCGTTTGGCCACAAACAGGTAGGCGCCCATGATGACGATCGGCACCACCGTGAAGGCGGCGGCGAGCGGGATGTTGCCGGCGGTGCCCTGCTGAGCATAGACCGCCTGGCCGATGAACAGCCGGGACGAGCCGACGATCTGCGGGATGATGTAGTCGCCGAGCGTCAGCGAGAAGGTGAAGATCGAGCCGGCGACGATGCCCGGCAGCGCTAAGGGAAAGAGCACGTGACGGAAGGTCTGCGCCGGCGTGCCGCCGAGATCCGAGGAAGCCTCAATCAGGTTGCCCGGTACGCGCTCGAGCGCTGCCTGGATCGGCAGGATCATGAAGGGCAGCCAGACATAGACGAAGACGATGAAGGTGCCGGTATAGCTGACCGAGAGCGAGTTGCCGCCGACGACGGGAAGCGACAGCCAACCGTCGAGCAGCCAGAGCAGGTGCAGCTTTTCGAAGATCCAGGTGAGGATGCCTTCCTTGGCGAGGATCAGCTTCCAGGCGTAGATCTTGACCAGATAGCTCGACCAGAGCGGCAGCATGACGCCGAGATAGAAGAGCACCTTCCATTTTCCCTGCGCATAGCGCGCCGCGTAATAGGCGATCGGGAAGGCGATGACGGCGGAAGCGAGCGTGACGGTTGCCGCCATCGTCACCGTGCGCAGGATGATGTCGAGATTGGTTTCGCTCAAAAGCTGGCGATAGGTCGCCAGCGTGAACTCGTAATTGATCAGGCCGGAGAAATCGTCGATCGAGAAGAAGCTCTGCAGCAACAGCGCAAAGAGCGAGCCCAGATAGACGACGCCGAGCCAGAGCAGCGGCGGCGCAAGCATCACCGTCAGAAGCAGATGCGGGTGCTTCCAGAAAAAGTCCGACAGGCGGCCGGCGGGACCGCGGCGCTCAGGTAGGACGAGGGGTTCGGCAAAGGCGGTCATGCGTCCTCCATCGGGTGCAGCTCGTCGGCGGCGAAGCTGATGGTGACGGGGCTGCCGACCGCAGGCACCGTGAGCGCTGCGGGGCTGGCGACGGCGACGCGGGCCCCATCGACATCGACGACGACGCGGTTGACGGCGCCGAGGAAACTATGGGCCGAGACGGTGCCCGAAAGGCTGAGCGCGCCGGTCCACGGGGTGGAGATGGAGATCGCCTCCGGGCGCAGGCTGGCTGCGGGCGCCTTCAGGCCGAGCCGCTGGCAGAGTTTCGCCGGCAGTACGTTGGACGAACCGACGAAATCGGCGACGAAGCGGGTCTTCGGCTGCTTGTAGACGTCTTCCGGGCTGCCGAGCTGCTGGATGCGGCCATCGTTGAAGACGGCGATGCGGTCGGCCATCGACAGTGCTTCGCCCTGGTCGTGGGTGACGAAGACGAAGGTGATGCCGAGTGATTTCTGCAGGCTCTTCAGTTCCTCTTGCATCTGCTCGCGCAGCTTCAGGTCAAGCGCGCCGAGCGGTTCGTCGAGCAAAAGCACCTTGGGCTTGTTGACGAGCGCGCGGGCGAGCGCCACACGCTGGCGCTGGCCGCCGGAGAGTTGTCCGGGGCGGCGAGTGCCGTAACCCGGCAGCTTGACCATGGCGAGCGCGTCCTCGGCAGCCTTGCGGCGTTCCTCGCGGCCGACGCCCTTGACCATCAGCCCGTAGGCGACGTTGTCGAGGATCGAGAGATGCGGGAAGAGGGCGTAGTCCTGAAACACCGTGTTGACGCTGCGCCGATAGGGCGGCACGCCCTCGGCCGTCTCGCCGAAGATCTCGATATGGCCGCCGGTCGGCTGCTCGAAGCCGGCCATCAGGCGAAGACACGTGGTCTTGCCCGAGCCGGAGGGACCGAGCATGGCGAAGAATTCGCCCTCGGCGATTTCGAGGTTCACGCCATCGACGGCGCGCACGGCGCCGAAGTGGCGGGAAACATTGTCGAAGAGAACGGCGGTGGTCATTGAAGTACTCCGGAAAGTGTGGCCCCTCATCCCCGCGGTGAGGGGAAGCGTCCCTCATCCGCCCTGCCGGGCACCTTCTCCCCGCAGGCGGGGCGAAGGGGACTCGTGGCGGGCGTCTTGCCTCAAAGGTCACGCCCGAGGCTTGGCCGGGGGCGTTCCCTCTCCCCGCGTGCGGGGAGAGGGCCAGGGTGAGGGGCAAATGCTTGCTATGCGGTTGCGGCTCAGCGGCCGCCGATCACGCCGATGTAGTCGGAGACCCAGCGGTGATAGGGCACGCATTCGCCCTGGCTTTCGCACTTCGTAACCGGCGTCTTCCAGAACTTGACCTTGTCGAAGTCCTCATAGCCATTGGTCTTGCAGCCGGCGTCGGTCAAAAGGTCGTTGCCCTTGCAGGCGGCACCGACGGACGGGTTTGCGCCGAACCAGGCGGAGACGTCGCCCTGCACCTTCGGCGACAGCGAGTGCTCCATCCACATATAGGCGCAGTTCGGATGGGCGCTTTCGGCATGCAGCATGGTCGTATCCGCCCATCCGGTGACGCCTTCTTCCGGAATGGTCGAAGAGATCGGCAGCTTTTCGGCTTCCATCAGGTTGACCTGGAACGGCCAGGAGCCGGAGGCGACGACGCCTTCGTTCTTGAAGTCGTCGATCTGGATCATCGCGTCGTGCCAGTAGCGGCCGACCAGCTTACGCTGGCCGCGAAGCAGATCGAGGGCCGCCTTGTACTGGTCTTCGTTGAGTTCGTAGGGATTCTTGATGCCGAGCTCGGGCTTGTGGGCCATCAGGTAGTTGGCGGCGTCGGCCACATGGATCGGGCCGTCATAGGCCTGGACGCGGCCCTTGTTGGACTTGCCGTCGGGCAGGTTCATTTCCTCGAAGACGACATTCCAGCTCTTCGGCGCTTCGCCCTTGAAGGCATCCTTGTTGTACATCAGCACGTTCGGGCCCCAGACATAGGGTACGCCGTAATGAACGCCGTTGACCGTGAACCACGGCGCGTTCTGCATGCGCTCGTCGATCGTCTTCCAGCTCGGGATCAGGTCGGTGTTAACAGGCTGGACGCGCTTGCCGGCAACGAGGCGCAGCGACGCGTCGCCGGAGGCGGTGACGAGGTCGAAGCCGCCTTCGTTCATCAGCGCGACCATTTCGTCCGAGGTCGCCGCCGTCTTGACCGAGACCTTGCATCCGGTCTGCTTTTCGAAATCCGTGACCCAGTCGTAGTTCTTGTCGGTGTCGCCGCGCTCGATGTAGCCGGCCCAGGCGACGATGGAGAGTTCGCCTTCACCCTTGCCGAGTTCCTTCAGCGGCTCCTGCGCGAATGCCGGGGCAACAAGGCCAAGCGACAGGGTCAATGCCGTGCAGGATTTAAGCATCTGCTTCATCTGAATTCTCCCAGTTTTGAGCCGCATTTTACGGCTTCGTTCCCAGAATGAAGCGTGCCTTGATTTCTCCGCATTCGCAAATTCATTAAACAGAATGTCGCTTTCGGTTTTTCCGATATCAACGCTCAGAAGCGGCCTGAAAGCAAACAAATACAGTGGGTTAACGCGGGCGGGCGCTTCGAAGCGCCTCGGCGATGCCGACGAAATCGCGCGCCGATTGCGGCAGGCCGGAGCCTTTGCGCCAGACCATGCCGACCTGCACGACGGGGAGCGCGCCCGAGACGTCGCGGCTCTCGATGCGGTCGCCTTCAAGCGACCAGGGGCGGTAGACGAGATCGGGCAAAAGCGCGATGCCGGCGCCGGTTGCGACCAGGCTGCGCACCGCTTCCACCGAGCGGGTGCGGAAGGCCACATGCGGGCGGGCGCCGAGTGCCGACAGCAATTTGCCGGTGTTCTCCTCGATTTCATCCACCGTCAGCATGATCAGCGGTTCCTTGGCGATATCGCTGACGGAGATGATGTCGGCGCTGACCAGAGGGTGGCCGATCGGCAGCCAGAGACGATAGGGCGATGTCTCGAGGATTTCGGCCTGCAGCGCCATGCGATCGCGCAGGTTGGAGATGACCATGACGGCGACGTCGAGCTCGCCGCCGATCAAAAGATGTTCGAGATAGGAGCCGTTGTCCTCGATGGCGCTGACCTCGACGCCGGGGCAGGCGCGGCGATAGCGGGCCAAGAGATCGGAGAGCACGTAGCCGGCAACAAGCGAGGTGACCCCAAGATTGAGCTTGCCGCCGGTTTCCTCGCGGCTGTCGGAAAAGCTGCGTCTGGCGTCGGAGACATTGGAGAGGATCTTGGTGGCGTGGCGCAGGAACTGGTGGCCGTTATGGGTGATCGACAGGCCGCGCGGATGCCGGTCGAAGAGCTCGACGCCGAGATCGCCTTCGAGCTCCTTGATCGCCTCGGTGATCGAGGATTGCGAGATCGAAAGGTTCTGCGCTGCACGGGTGATCGAACCCTGCTCGGCGACGGCGACGAAATACTGCAACTGTCGAAATGTGAAGGCCATGGCGCGAGTTAATAGGTGCGGGGCAGGGCTGGCAAGCGCCGAAACGCAAGCGGATCGGTCGGTGATTTTTTCCTGTCATGTCGGTTTTCGAACAGGGAGCGGGCGTACCGATGCTAAGCTGGCGCGAAAGCGGGATGAGAGGAGGACGATGTGGACCAGATGACGAAGCGGCCGATGCCGACGGAGGAGGGGATCCTCGCCTTTCACCGCCGCTGCGAAGACTTCTATCCTGCCGATGCGGTCGATGCCTCGATCGAGCAGCAGCGCCAGTGGTACGACGCGCTTTGCGCCGAATTCGATGCGCCGAGCCCGGCCGGTCTCACCCGCGAGGATAGGCTCGTTGAAGGCCGCATTCCGATCCGGCGCTATTGGCCGGCGACGGTTTCGACTGACACCCGCATCTACTACATCCATGGCGGCGGCTTCGTCGTCGGTTCGCTCAACAGCCACGATGCGATCTGCGCCGAGCTGGCGGATTTTGCCGGGGCAGAGCTGGTGTCGGTTGATTATCGGCTGGCGCCGGAGCATGTCTGGCCAGCGGCCTTCGACGATTGTTATGCGGTGCTGCAGGAGCTGCTCGCCGACGGTCGCCCGGTCGTCGTTGCCGGCGACAGCGCCGGCGGCAACCTCACGGCCGGCATCGTGCTCAAGGCGCGGGCAGAGGGGCTCACAGGCGTTGTCGGCCAGGTGCTGATCTATCCAGGTCTCGGTGGCGACCTCGTGTCCGGCTCCTATGTGGAGATGGCCGAAGCACCGGGGCTGACGACTGCCGACACCAGTTATTATCGCAGGGTACTGCAGGCGCCTGCCGACAATCCCTTCGCAGCGCCCTTGGCGGAAAAGGATCTCTCGGGCTTGCCGCCGACCTATATCACCGGCGCCTTCTTCGATCCCTTGCGCGATGACGCCCGGATCTATGCCGCGCGTCTTGCTACGGCCGGCGTCAACGTCACCTTCCGCGAGGAGCCGCAGATGATCCACGCCTGGCTGCGGGCGCGGCACATGAGCGACGGTGCGCGGGAAGGGTTTCGGCGGCTGGCCGAGGGCGTGGCGGTACTTGCAGGAACCCGCTGACAATTGGTGCGTTGCCGTTCCGGGCGGAAAGCTGCGTCACGCTATTTCTATCAGCTAGCTTTTCGCCTTGAACACCAGCACGGGGTTTGCCCGGAAGGCCTGCGGGAAGAGCACCCGCAAGTTCTCGATCTTCGGCATGTCGTTGTAGACGATATAGGGGTGCGTCGGATTTCGCGTCAGGAAATCCTGATGATAGTCCTCGGCGGCGTAGAATCCCCTAAAGGGTGAGACTTCCGTAACGATCGCCGCGGGGAAGGCGCGTGACTTGCCGAGTTCGGCGATATAGGCGTCGGCGATGCGCTTCTGCTCATCCGTGACGGCAAAGAGCGCCGACCGGTATTGGGTGCCATGGTCAGGGCCCTGGTAATTGAGCTGTGTCGGGTTGTGGGCGACGGAGAAGAAGACCTGCAACAATCCTCCATAGGTCACCTCGCGCGGATCGTAGATGACCTCCACTGATTCCGCGTGGCCGGTCTTGCCGCCGCTGACCGTCTCGTAGTCGGCGGTCGCAGCGCTGCCGCCGGAATAGCCCGAAACGGCTTTTTTCACGCCTTTGACATGCTGGAAAACGCCCTGAACGCCCCAGAAGCAGCCGCCGGCAAAGACGGCGATCTCCGTCGTGCCGGACACTTTCTCGTCGAGCGAGGGCGGTGGGATGACGACGGCCGGTTCCTGGGCGGCGGCGAGCGGTACCGCCGCCAGCAGCGCGGCGAAGGTAGCCGTCAGCATCCCGAGGGGTCTGTAAGAGGCATGTGCCGACTCGCTGCGCAACGCCATCATTTCCTCCTCCACCCGGTTTCCACTCCGGGCGCTTGATGACCTCATGTTTTCACGGGAATGACAATGGTCAAATCGCGTTCGCGTGCTTCACGCCAACGTGACGATCCGCTACCACTTCAGCCGATCAGATGCGCAAACGGGGAAGATGTCATGGCTGGCGAAACGGATCTCGCAAAACTGCTGGCGACGATGAACCCGGTGCTGTTTCCGCAGACCTATGTCTATTGCACCGTCGCCTACCGCGATCAGGCGCGCTACCAGGCGCTGGAGCCGCTCGCCACCTATCGCGAGGATGAGGGGCTGACGCTGGTCCTTGCCCGTAGTGTTGCGGACGAGGCGGGGCTCGATTACGGTCCGCTGCTTCGGCGCATCACGCTCAATGTGCATTCGGCGCTGGAAGCCATTGGTCTGACTGCGGCTGTCTCGGCGGCGCTGACGCGCGAGGGCATCAGCGCCAATGTGATCGCGGCCTATTATCACGACCACATCTTCGTGCCGGAAGCGGATGCCGAACGGGCGCTGGACGCGCTGCGGGCCTTGACCGTCGCCTGACGCGGTACAACTCCCGGCGGACCGCGCCTCACATGAAGCGCGTGTCTTCCGGTGGGTTGAAATGGTCGTCAGCGCGGCCGTTCTCATAGATAATGGGCGCTTCGCCCAGTTCCGCGTCGCTGACGCCATCGAGGCAGGCGGCGTTGACTGCGTAGAAGTGGCCAAGAAAATCCTTGTGGTAGCCGCGCGAGAAGGGGCGGACGCCGCAGCGGCTGCAGAAATAGTGGTCGACGTCGCCCTCGATCCAGCTCGAGTTATCGGCCCGATAGCTCGTGAGCTTGTCCTTGCCGGTGGTGATCCCGAACTCCTCGCGAAGGGCAAAGGCCTTCTGCATCCGTGTCTTTGCGCAGAAGGAACAGTTGCAGCGGCGAACGCCCTGGGCGAGATCGAGCTGGCATTCGAAGGTGACGGCACGGCAGTGGCAGCTACCGCGATAGAGCTTTTTCATCGGTTTCCTCCCTTCGGGCGCATGTCACCGTTCGCCGGCCGATGGCCCACGTTGCTGGGTGCAGCGTTGATTGCGTTCTGATGCCGCGGCGACTTGCGCCGCGGGTGTTATCCGACGTTGCCCGAGGGCGCTGCCTCGTCGACCAGCGCCGTGGCCTTGCCGTCGCCGTCATCGCTCGCCTTGCGCAGGAGCAGGAAGGCCATGAGCGCGGTGGCGAGCGACAGGAATACGCAGATCGAGGCGGTGAAGGCGAAGGACTGGGTGAAGACGTCACGTGCCGCCGTCAATAGACGCTCGGCTTCAGCCGACGGTAGATCGGCGGCGACGGCCACCGCGCCGCCGAGCGTCTGCCGGGCCGCGGCGATCGTCTCTTCCGGCAGGCCGGTTACCACCAGCCCGTCCATGCGGCCGCGATAGGCCGAGGTCAGCAGGCTGCCGAGCACGGCAATGCCGAGCGCGCCGCCGAATTCGAAGCTGGTCTCGGAGATCGCCGAGGCTGCGCCGGCACGTTCCGGCGGCGCCGAGCCGACGATCATGTCCGTCGTCAGCGTCCCGACCGAGGCAAAGCCGAGGCAGAGCACGACGAGACCCGTCGTGACGAGCAGCGGGCTGCTCGACGTGCCCACCTGGGTGCAGATCGCAAAACCGATGGCCGCCAGCACGAAACCCGCGGCAATCAGGTTGGAGGCGGCGACGCGTGTGGCAAGCATCGGAACCCCCATCGAAGCGAGGATCATCGCGACGCCCGTTGGCATCGACCAGAGTCCGGCGACGAAAGGCGAAAGCCCGAGGACGAGCTGCAGATACTGCGCCACGAACAGGAATGCGCCGAAGCCTACGAACATGCCGAGGATGTTGACGCCGAGCGCCGCGCTGAAGGTCGGTGTCTTGAACAGCCTCAGATCGATCAAGGGATCGGCAAGCCGGAGCTGGCGCCGTGCAAACAGGATTGCGACGGCGATGCCGAGAAGGATGAAGAAGATCGCCGTCGTGTCGAGCCCGGCCTCGGCGATATGCTTCACGCCGTAGATTGCCGAAAGCACTGATATCAGCGACTGGGCAGCGCTGACCAGATCGATCCGACCGGCCTCGGGATCACGGAACTCCGGCAGCAGGATCGGTCCGAGAACCAGGATCAGCACCATGACGGGAACGGCGAGAAGGAAGACCGAGCCCCACCAGAATTGCGACAGCATGAGGCCGCCGACAACGGGCCCGATGGCACCGCCGGCGGAGAAGCTGGCAAGCCAGACGCCGATTGCGAAAGTGCGCTGCCTGTCGTCCAGGAACATGTTGCGGATCAAGGAGAGGGTGGAGGGTGCAAGCGTCGCCGCCGCGACGCCGAGCACGGCACGTGCGAGGATCAAGGTTTCGGCGTTCCAGGCAAATGCGGCGAAGATCGAGGCGAGGCCGAAGGCGATCGAACCGATCATCAGCAGCCGCCGGCGGCCGATGCGGTCGCCGAGCGTTCCCATTGTTATCAGTGAACCGGCGACCATGAAGCCGTAGATGTCGATGATCCAGAGAAGCTGGGCGGCGGAGGGCTTCAGCTCCTCGGTCAGCTGCGGGACCGCGAGGTTCAGCACGGTCAGGTCCATGGAATAGAGCATGCAGGGCAGGGCCAGCACGGCGAGCCCGATCCATTCGCGCCGGCTCGCCCTAGGGGCGGGCGTAGCAGCGCTTTGCAGGTTTGCGATCTCAGACATGTTCGACGTAATCCTTGAGCCGCTCGAGGCACTCGCCCCAGCCTTCCTGGTGCGAGTCGCGCTCCTCGACGGTCTCGAATGGTGTTTGCTGGAAGGTCAGCCGTGTCCGGCCGCCGATATCGGCAAAGGAAACCGTGACCAGCGTGTCGGCGCCGGGCTCGCCGTCTTCATCCCAGGCGAAGGTGAAGACGAGCTTTTCGGGCTCGCGCACTTCGCGATAGACGCCGCTCATCCAGTAGTCCTGGCCTTCGGGCGAGCGGATGCAGGCGCGCCAAGCGCCGCCCGGACGGAAGTCCATGGTCACCGAATGCGGCGTGAAATCCCGCGGTCCCCACCAGCGCAGCATGTGCTCGGGCGTCGACCAGACCTTGAAGACGAGGCTCACCGGCGCTTCGAAGTCGCGCACGATTTCCAGTCCGATATCCTTGCGCGTTGCGTTCGCGGTCGCCGCTGTCATGAAGCCTCCTCGCTCGGCGCCCCAACGCGCCCAGTCTTTAACCGTAGAGTTATTTAACTTGTCGGTTAATATCTGCGTGCGGAGGCGCTTGTCAAGGCAGGCTCAAGCGGTGATCTGATTTATGTCAATTTGGCGGGGGGGGACAGGTAGCGCGGCGGCGTCCTTGCCGTCCGTCGCATTTCACGATGATGCGGGCAGGCACCGCGTCTTCAGCCGGGCGAGCACCCGGCCGAAGGCGCCGGGGTCGTCAAGGCTGCGGGCGAGGATCAATGCCCCCTGAATACCGCCGACGATTTCCTCGGCGAGCGCGTTGCATTCCGCCTTTGGCGTGCCGGCGCGTTCAAGCGTCGCAGCGAGATCGGCGCGCCAGTCGGAGAAGTAACCGTTGAGTTCGCGGGCGAAACGGTCGTGGGCGCCGCTTGCGGCGATCACCCCCATCAGGCAGAGCCTGCGGCCCTGGCGGAAATAGCTGTCGACGCCGGCAAACATCGTCTCTAACGCTTGCTCAGAATTTTCCGTGTTGCGCAGCGCGTCGAAGATGTGCGTGCGGAACCACGCGGCGATATCGCCGAGCACGGCCTCGGCCATCTCCTCCTTACCGCCGGGGAAGAAATGGTAGAGGCTGCCTTTGCCAAGGCCGGTCTTTTCGGTGATCAGGCTGAGGCTGGTGCCGTCATAGCCATGCTCGCGGAAGATTTCCGCCAGCGTGGCGATGACGTCCTGACGTTCGGCGACGATGCGGCTCATGCCGGTTTCCTCACAAGCGGATACTCGACCCGGGCAAAACGGTGGAACAGCGCGCCGACGGCGACGAGGATGAGCGAACCGGTCAGCACCGGGAAGAGCAGGAACTCGAAACCGGGATCGGCGGCAAAGACGACGAGCGGATTGGCGCCCGCCGGCGGATGGGTGATGCGCAGCGCCGCCATCAGCGCGATCGCTGCACCGACGGCGATCGCCACCGCCCACCATTCGTTGGGGAAAAAGGCTCTCAGGATCAGGCCGACGAGCGTGGCGACGACATGGCCGCCGACGACATTGGCCGGCTGCGACAATGGGCTTGATGCGACCGAGAAGATCAGCACGCAGCTGGCGCCGAAGGGCGCCATCAGCATGGGATGGCCGACAAGATTGGTGAGCGCGCCTACGGCAGCAATGGCGACAAGGCCACCGATGCCGGCGATGAGGCCGCGGTTGATATGAACGGGAGGCTGGTGACGCGAGAAGAAGTGGCGCATTTGTGTACCAATCGATCAAGTGTTTACCGATTGGTACAATGACTTGCCGATGAAGTCAAGAGAGTGCTGCCGAACCGGGCGTGGCGGCGGCCAACGGCCCGCCCGTTCCTGGCGCGCACCTCACATGAAATCGCGAGGGATGCGCTTCTTGAAGTGCTTCTCGAAGATCTGCCTGTCACCCTCATAGGCGACGACTTCAGCCTCGGTGATCCACTCGCTTTCGGTGCAGTGGAGCGTCGAGGTCGAGACCGTGCGCACCGACCAGCCGTCGCGCTTGGCGACACAGGTCCAGGTCGAGGTTCCGATCATCGAGAGCGGATCGTCGGGCGCGATCGACCAGGTTTCGTCGCGGATGTCCTGGGTGGCAAGGCCGGTCTCAGGATGTTCGGAGAGGCCGGTGTCCTCGTAGATCCGGTAGTGGGTCATGCCGTGGGTCATGTCGCGCTCGACGGTGCGGCTCGATGTACCGCGTGTCAGTTCGCGGTATTTCGGCAGCGGATCGGGGTTTTCCGGCTCGGGCACGGCGATTTCGCGGTGAGCGCCAAGCAGCGGAAGCGCCAGCGACAGGCTTGATGTATCGATCGTGAGGCCCGGCTCCGTCGGCGATGGCAGGATCAGCGGCCAGTAGGAGGTGGAGAGCGACACGCGAATGCGGTTGCCCGCGCGGAAGCGATAGCCACAGGCGTCGAGCACGAGTGTCACCCGCGTCTTGCGACCCGGTTCCATTGGCCGCGGCTGGGCGTTGCCGTCGCGATGCGCAAGGTTCAGGACGCCGAAGGCGACGCGGGTCGCGGTGCCATCCGGATGCACGTCGACGAGGCGCACGGCGAGGTTGGCGGTTGCCGCCTGGCAGTTGACATCGACGGTCAGCGTCGGCTGGCCGAGATAGTCGGCGGCGGCAAGCAGCGGCGCCGTCTCGAATACAAGCGAGCCGGCGTCGTCGATGCGCTGGTCACCGGCCATTTCGGCGTCGGGCTTCAGGGTGAAATACTCGCCGGATGCCGTTCCGGTATCGAGCGGCGATTTCAGGTAGATCTCGCCGATGCCGGTACCGCCGGCCGAAGGCGTCAGCCGCCCGTCATGGGAAACGCCGAAAAGCTGCATCTCCGGCGATGCCCAGGCGTCCTTCGCCACCCAGCGGCCGGGATCGCTGTCGCGCCGGAGCGACGGGCGCGGGCCATCGAGAATGTAGGCGCGCACCTGCGGCCCGTCCTCGGCGCCGTTCTTCTCGTCGCGCAGCCAGCGGTTCCACCAGCGGATTGCCTCGCCGTGAAAATCGGCGCGCGGCTTCGGGAAGGCGAAATGCGGGTACTTGTGCACCCAGGGGCCGATCAGCGCCTTCGCCTGGTCGCCGAGACCCTCGACTGCCTTCAAGGGCGTGTTGCGGTAACCGTCGGCCCAGCCGGCGATGACGAGTGCCGGCACCTCGACGCTTCCGAAATCCTCCGCGATCGAGCCGTGCTGCCAGAAGGCGTCGCGGCGCTGGTGCTTCAGCCATTCCTCCATGAAATAGGGCTCGTTCTCCAGCCGCTCCATCCACATTTCCTTCCAGCGGTCGCCGACGATTGCAGGGTCGGGCGAGCGCGACTGGTAGCCGAGCATGGTCGCCGCCCAGGAAAGCTGGGCGGAGAGGTGACAGCCGTTCTTGTAGTGGATGTCGTCGTTGTAGCGGTCGACCGTCGAGGCGATGGAGATGACGGCCTTCAAGGCCGGCGGCTTCAGGGCGGCGACCTGGAGGCAGTTGAAGCCGCCCCAGGAGATACCCATCATGCCGACCTTGCCGTTGGACCAGGGCTGCGCCGCGATCCATTCGATGATTTCGCACCCGTCCGAAAGTTCGCGCGGCGTGTACTCGCCATCGATGACGCCATCGCTTTCGCCGGAGCCTCTGATGTCGACGCGCACGCCGGCAATGCCGGCGGCGGCAAAGACGGGATAGGTAGATTCGTCGCGCAGACTCGTGCCGCCCTGCTTGCGGTAGGGCAGGTATTCGAGCACGGCCGGAACCGGCGCGGCTCCCGCGCCGATGGGCATCCAGATGCGGGCGGCAAGCCGGGTACCGTCCTTCAGCCGGATCCATTCGTTTTCGATCACAGTGAATTCACGTTCTGACATGTCGTACTAGCACTCTATCTCTTTGTTCTTTGGGGCACTTCCGGACACGGAATTGCTTAGCTGTCGAACCAGACGCGGCTTGCGACATAGCCGTTGGAAAGGTCGTTGCCGATGTCGTCGACGAAGCCCTTGAGCGAGGCCGAAGCGGCGTTCACGTAGTCGTTGAAGACCGGCAGGATCAGGCCGCCTTCGTCGCGCACCGTCAACGCCATGCTGTGGTACATCTCCTTGCGCTTGGCATCGTCGAGCTCGGAGCGGGCCTGGAGCAGCAGCTTGTCGAAATCCTCGCGCTTGAAGCGCGTGTCGTTCCATTCGGCGGTCGAAAGGTAGGAGGTCGAGTAGCGCGAATCCTGCGTCGGCCGACCGCCCCAGTAGGAAGCGCAGAAGGGCTGCACGTTCCAGACATTGGTCCAGTAGCCATCCTCCGGCTCGCGCCGCACTTCCAGCTCGATGCCGGCCTTCCTGGCGCTTTCCTGGAAGAGCACGGCAGCGTCCGCCGCACCCGGGAAGGCGGCGTCGGAGGTGCGCAAGAGGATCGGCCGGTCGTGGCCGGACTTCTTGAAGTGGAAGGCGGCCTTGTCCGGATCATAGGCCCGCTGCTCGATGCCCTCAGGCGCCAGCGCGTAGTTGCCGTTGACGGGATAGTCGTTGCCGAGCGTGCCGAAACCGCCGAGCACCCGGTCGAGGATCGCCTGGCGGTCGACCGCATATTTCAGCGCCAGCCGGAGGTCGTTGTTGTCGAAGGGCGCGGTGTCGCAATGCATCAGGAAGCTGTAGAAGCCCTTGCCGGCGGTCCGGAGGATCTCGACGCGCGGCGCGCGCTTCAAAAGCGGCACGGTCTTCGGGTCGATGTTGTTGATGAAGTGGACCTGGCCGGACGAGAGTGCTGCGATCCGCGCCGTCGTGTCGTTCATCACGATGATCTCGACCGAGTCGACGAAACCGCGGTCGGAGCGCCAGTCAGCGGCGTTCTTCTCGAAAGTGGCGCGCAGGCCCGCCTCGTAGCTTGCAAGCTTGTAGGGGCCGGTGCCGATGGGCGAGGCCGGGTTGTCGACACCGCCGCGCGGCTGGATGATCAGGTGATAATCGGTCAGAAGCAGCGGCAGGTCGGCATTGCCTTCGGTCAAGGTCAGCACCAGCGCGCCGCCCTTTTCCTCGATCGTCTTGATCGACCGCATCAGCCCGAGCGCGCCGGACTTGGAGCCTTCGTCGGCATGGCGCTTCAAGGTTGCAACGACGTCGGCAACCGTCAGCTTGCTGCCGTCATGGAAACTCACGTCGCTGCGGATCTTGAACGTCCACTGCGAGGCATCGGCCGAAGGCTCCCAGGATTCGGCAAGGGCCGCCAGCGGCGCGCCGGTCTTCGGGTCGGATTCGACCAGCGTGTCGCCCCAGAGGTGACCGATGACGAAGGAAACGGAACCGCTATAGGCGGCGGGGTCGAGCGAATCGGTGGTGGCACCGCCCTTGAGACCGAGCTTCAGATGGCCGCCGCGCTTCGGCTCCTGGGCCTGCGCGTCCTTGGCCGTCAGCGTGCCGCCAAGGCCGGCCGCGAGTCCGAGCGCTGCGGTACCCGCCAGGAAGCCGCGCCGGCTGATGCCGGCGGGGACGAGAAGGCCGTCGGGTCGCTTCGTGAAGTCGGTCATTTCCAGGTTCCCTTTGGTGAGATGTTTATCGGGAAAACCTAACGGCTGCAGGAACGTGCACAATTTCGCGACTTGACGCTTTTTTGCGTGCTTTTACGCTATCCTTTCGCCGCCGGCCTCTACCAAGGCAGCTGGCGCCAAGGTGAGGGCGGGTAGCGCAGTGCAGGACATCGACATCTTCTCGGCCAATCTGCGGTTTGCCTGCGCGACGCGGCGGTCGATCTCGCAGATCTGCCGCGAGATCGGCATCAACCGGCAGCAGTTCAATCGCTACATCGGTGGCGAAGCGCGGCCGTCACCGCACAATGTGGCGCGCATCGCCCGCTTCTTCGGACTGGCGGCCGAGGACTTCGCGCTGCCGGCAAAACAGTTCGAGGCGCGCATGACGCGACCGGACCGCGATCGCTCGGATGCCAGTCTGCTGCTCGAAGGCTTTCCCGGCGACATCGCGGGCTTGAGGCGCCATATCGGCTACTATCAGACCTACCATGTTTCGCTCTCCTGGCCGGGGCTGGTTGTGTGCTCCTGCGCCCGGATCTACGAGGAGGCGGGCTCGATCCGGGTCAAATCGATCGAGCGCATCCGCGACCCGAAAAACGAGATCCAGCAGTTCTCGAAATATGTCGGCCTCATCACCTTCTGGCGAAACCGGATCTTCATCGCCGAACGCAGCATCGGGCGGGAGCCGATGCTGGCGCAGACGATCCTTCTACCCTTCGAAGTGCACCAGCGCGTCTATCTGCGCGGTACCACCATGGGGGTCTCCTGGCGCAAGGAGAACCTGCCCTATGCGTCTCGGATGATCTGGCGCTCTCTCGGCCAGCAGCCGGATCTGCGCCAGATGCTCTCGCGCTGCGGCGTGCTTTCCTTCGGTTCGCGACACATGCCGCAGACGGTCCGCGCCTTCCTCGATACGCCCGATGCCGAGCCCTTGACCGTGCTGACCGAATATTGAGGTGCGGGCGGGCCCGTGTGATAGCTTGCACCGGCAAGGGACAATTGGAGGAGAGGATCATGAAATCTGTCATCGCCGCCATCGCCTGCTTTTGGATCGCCTTGCCGGCTCCGTCTGCAATGGCCGAGGAGGCGCGGGCGCCGATCCCGTCCTGCGCGCTTTCGGGCGCCTCCAGCGTGATGATCGGCGGCCAGCCGGCGCTCAGGCTCTCCGACGTCGCCAATTGCCCGCCGGAACTCTACGAGGTGGTGCCGAGCATCATGATCGAGGGTCAGCCGGTCGTGCATTTCCGCGCGGGTGCTGGCGCCAAGGGCGATTGCGCCGCGAAGGCAGAACCGTCTGTGACGTTTGAAGGCGAAGCCGCCCAGCGCGTGGGCGACGTCGATTGCCGGCAGAAGTGAGATTGCGCCGTCAGTCGAGCATCGCCAGCCGGGCTCCTTCCTGAACGGCTTTGAGCGCCGGCGGGTTGGTGACCGGGTAACCGGCGATGAAGCGCTCGACGGAGAAGTCCGGGAACTCGGTGCGTAACCGTGATGCGGCGCTTGCCGCTTCTTCGGTCTCTCCGATACGGGCGTGTCCCATGGCCTGAAACATCAGCGTATTGGGCGATTCTTGTGAACTGCGTCCCAGCGCCGAAAGGCTCTCCGCATGACGGCCGATGACGAAGAGGACGCGACCGAGCATGCCGTAGTACCAGGGGGGAGCCAAGGGATTGAGGGACAGCGCCTTCTCGATCAGCGATATCGCTTCGTCCGGATCTCCGGCCACCAGAGCCTTGCTGCCGGCCAAGAGCGCCAGGGTATCGGCATTGTGCTTGCCGTGCTCGAACGCGTGCGCCTGGGCGTCGGCGGCACCTTTGAGGTCGCCGAGGCACGCCTTGAGATCGCCAAGGCAGGTATGGGCGAACGGGTTTGCCGGATCGAGGCGCAAGGCCTCCTCGATAGCCGATCGCCAGTTCCCGATGGTCGTATCAAAGTCGATGCCATAGCCGTTGCACGCCTGGACGGAGTAGGCATAGGCCAGTTCGGTCCAGGCCCTCACGCGTGCGGGGTCCAATTCGAGCGACCGCGTGAGGAGGTGGATTGCCGCAGCGTTTCCTTCCGCGCTGAACCGGTTGAGCTCTTCGACGCCGAGAAGATAGTAATCGTAGGAATGCAGGTTCGAGGGGGCCTTCTTGCGACTGGCATTGCGCCTGAGGGCGGCCAGCTTGCCGAAGCAGCCTGCCAGCGCGTTGACGACGCTCTCCGTCAAATCGTCCTGAAGCGCGAGTATGTCTCCGATCGGCCGGTCGTAGCGTTCGCTCCATAGCGTCATGCCGGAGCGCGTTTCCGAGAGCTGGATCGTCAGCCGCACCTGCCGGTCGTCGGCGCGAACTTGGCCGGTCACCGCATAGGTCGCGCCGATGGCCTGGACATGGTCGTCGTAGCTGTCCGCACGATTGCCGAGCAGTTTCATGGTGTGAAAGGCGACAACGGGCAGATCCGCGTAGCGCGCGAGATCGACGCAGATATCCGACGAAAGGCCGTCGGCAAACCGGCGCCAGCGCTGCTCTTCGTTCAGGCTTTCGATCGGGAACAGGGCGAGGACCGGTGGCCCTTGCTCTGCCGGTGCCGCGGTCGTTAACTCCCTTGGTCCGGCTATCTCTGACGCCAGCGCGATCTTGTTGCGAACGCCAAGCTTGCCATAGATCGTCGCGAGATGGCTGCGCACGGTCGATGGCGCGATGCAGAGCGCTTCGCCGATCTGGCGGTAGGTCAGGCCGGCAGCAAAGCGTTCGGCGACTGCACGCTCGCGATCCGACAGGATCGCAGGCACAAAGCGACGCCTCAGGATGCGGGTCATACCTGCCTCCTTGTCGTTTCACCGGTTCGGTTCTGCTGCGGCTCCAGCAAAATACTACAAATGCTGGAAGCAAAACACTGCACATGTGCGATTGCCGCATAGTCCTATGAGGCTAGAGTTTGCGCTGAACATCACGCGGGAGGACGACCATGAGCAAGCTTCTGTCAGGCATGTCCGACTTCTACCACTCCGTATCCGAGGACGTTGAGCAGACATCCGAGCCCGGCGATGGCCGCATCACCAAGTGGTTTCACCCGAAGCGTCTCTTTGCCATGTGGGACGATCGTCAGCACTACCGCGATCAGCTTGCCCATATGGCGGCCGACTCGCCGGAGTTGATCGATGATATCGGCCTGACCGAAAAGCAGGTCGATAGCGAGGTCAAGAAGCATTTCTGGGAGCATTGACGCGAGCTCACGCGAAGCGTGACTGCGCCCGTCGGGTCGTGACACGGCGGATCCCGGAAACCGAGCATTGGGGGCAGGGAAGCCGATCGCCTCTGTGCAGCCGGCTTCCCTTCAGATTGCGTCCCACAACAGGCAACGCGCATTTTCCGCGATGGCCCTAGAGCAATTCACTGTTTCATTGAAACAGCGAATTGCTCCAACTGTTTGAAATTGCGCAATTCCGGACGGAAAACCGTTTCACACTTTTCCTGGAATTGCCTTAGTTTCCGGCGCTTTCCATCCTTCGCGTCTTCAGCACGCGCTCCAGCCAGCCGATCTCCATTTCCGGAACCGATTTCAAAAGCAGGTCGGTATAGTCGTCGAAGGGTGGCGACAGCACCTTCGATTTCGGCCCGAAGCGCACGAGGCGGCCGCGATGCATGACCGCGACGCTGTCGGCGATCGCCCGGACGATGGCGATGTCGTGGGTGATAAAGACATAGGAAACAGCGGTTTCCTCCTGAAGCTTCAAAAGCAGATTCAGGATGCCTTCGGCCACCAGCGGGTCGAGCGCCGAGGTCGGCTCGTCGCAGAGGATCAGCTCCGGCTTGGCGGCCAAGGCGCGTGCGATCGCCACGCGCTGTTTCTGCCCGCCGGACAGCTCGGCCGGATACCGATCGAGGAAGCGGCTGCCCATCTCGATCTGGTCCAAGAGTTCCTTGACCCGCTCCGACTTCTTCTGGCCGTGCATGCCGAAATAGAAGGAGAGCGGCCGGCCGACGATGTCGCGCACCGTCTGGCGCGGGTTCATCGCCGTGTCGGCCATCTGGTAGATCATCTGGATGCGGCGAAGCTCGTCATTGCTGCGGCCCTTCAAGGCCCGCGGCAGTTCCTTGCCCTCGAAGCTGATGCGGCCCTCGGTCGGCGGCAAGAGGCCGGTGATGACCCGGGCGAGCGTCGATTTGCCCGAGCCGCTTTCGCCGACGATCGCCAGCGTCTGGCCCTTGGGCAGATGCATCGAGACGTCGTGCAGCACCTTGAAGCCGTTGGCGTAGCCGGCGCTGACATGCTCGATCTTCAACTGCGCCCCGGTCTGGTCGGCCGCCTCGTCGCGCTTGGTCTGGCGGACGCTGACGAGTGCGCGGGTGTAATCCTCCCGCGGTGCCTCGATCACCTGCTTGGTGGTGCCGTATTCCACCGTCTTGCCGTGGCGCAACACCATGATGTCGTCGGAGATCTGGGCGACCACCGCGAGGTCGTGAGTGATGTAGAGCGCTGCCGTATGCGTCTCCTCGATCGCGTGCTTGATCGCGGCAAGCACGTCGATCTGGGTTGTCACGTCGAGCGCAGTGGTCGGCTCGTCGAAGACGATCAACTCCGGATTGGGGCAAAGCGCCATGGCGGTCATGGCGCGCTGGAGCTGGCCGCCGGAGACCTGGTGCGGATAGCGGTCGCCAAAGGTTTCCGGACTGGGGAGGCCCAGCACCCGGAACAGATAGAGCGCCCGCTTCTTCGCCTCCTCACGGTTCATGATGCCGTGGCGGAGCGACGCCTCGATTACCTGGTCACCAAGCCGGTGGGCCGGGTTGAAAGCGGCGGCCGCGGATTGCGCGACGTAGCAGACCCGGGCGCCGCGGATCGAGCGGATACCGTTCTTGTCGAGCGTCAGGATGTCCTTGCCATCGAGCAGGACCTGGCCGCCGGTGATGCGCACGCCGCCGCGGCCATAGGCGAGCGCCGAAAGCCCGATGGTCGACTTGCCGGCGCCAGATTCGCCGATGAGGCCGAGCACCTTGCCCTTCTCAACGTCGAAGGAGACGCCCTCGACGAGGGTCACGACCTTGGGCGGTTCGCCCGGCGGATAGCTGGTCGCTTCGATCTTGAGGTTCTTGACGGAAAGCATCTCAGGCATCGCCGCGTCCTCCCTTGAGGCTCGAGGTTCTTTTCATCAGCCAGTCGACCACGAGGTTGACGCAGATCGCCAGCGTGGCGATTGCCGCGCCCGGGATCAGGGCCGCCGAAATGCCGAAGATGATGCCATCCTTGTTGTCCTTGACCATGCCGCCCCAGTCGGCGGCCGGCGGCTGGATGCCGAGGCCGAGGAAGGAGAGGGTGGAGAGGAACAGGATCGAGAAGGCGAAGCGCAGGCCGAATTCGGCGAGCAGCGGCGACAGCGTGTTCGGCAGGATTTCGCGGAAGATGATCCAGAGCGAGCCTTCGCCGCGCAGCCTTGCGGCTTCGACGAATTCCATGACCGCGACATCGAGTGCCACGGCGCGGCCGATGCGGAAGACGCGGGTGGAATCGAGCACTGCCATGACCAGGATCAGGATCCACAGATGCTGCGGCAAGACGGCGAGAACGACGAGGGCGAAGATCAGCGTCGGGATCGCCATCATCAGGTCGTTGAAGCGGGAGAAGAACTGGTCGGTGAAGCCGCCGACGACGGCCGCCGTGAAGCTTAAGAACATGCCCAGCGAGAAGGAGAGCACGGTTGCCGCCAGCGCCACGAAGATGGTGGTGCGGGCGCCATAGACCAGACGCGACAGCAGATCGCGGCCGAGATTGTCGGTGCCGAGCAGGAAGTCGCCGCCGGCCGGAAGCCAGATGTCGCCGACGACGTCGCGTTCGCCGAAGGGGGCGATGACGGGCGCGAAGACGGCACAGAAGATCGCAAGGGTGATGCCGGCGATGCCGACCCAGGCGCTGAAGGGAATGGATCTCAGGTTCATCGCGGATGCCTCAGTCTCGGGTTGGCGATGATTGCGAGAATGTCGGCCGCCATGTTGAGGAAGATGTAGAAGGCGGCAAAGATCAGGCCACAGGCCTGGACGACCGGCATGTCGCGCACGGTCACCGCATCCACCATGTATTGCCCCATGCCGGGATAGACGAAGACCACCTCGACCACGACGACGCCGACGACGAGATAGGCGAGGTTGAGGGCGATGACGTTGATGACGGGTGCCACCGCATTGGGAGCCGCATGGCGCGCGATGATGCGGAACATGCTGAGGCCCTTCAGCTCCGCTGTCTCGACATAGGCCGAAGACATCACGTTGAGGATGGCCGCACGGGTCATGCGCATCATATGGGCGAGCACGACGAGAACCAGCGTCGCGACCGGAAGTGCTATCGCCGAGAGACGTTCAGTGAAGCTCATGCTGTCATAGACGGTCGCGGGGAAGGTCGCGATGCCATATTTGACGGCGAAGAACATGATCAGGAGATAGCCGACGAAGAACTCGGGCAGCGAGATGGCTGCGAGCGACACGACGTTGATGATCTTGTCCGGCAGCCTGTTGCGGAACTGAACCGCCAGCATGCCGAGGCCGACGGCGAGCGGCACGGAAACGAGCGCTGCGAACAAGGCGAGAAACAGCGAATTGCCGAGGCGCTTGCCGATCTGCTCGCCGACCGAATTTTTGCTGGCCCAGGAGGTGCCGAAATCGCCTTTGACGGCACCGCCGAGCCAGGACAGGTAGCGTTCGGTCCAGGGCTTGTCGAGGCCGAGATCCTTGCGGATGTTTTCAACCGCCTGCGGCGTTGCGGACTGGCCGAGATAGGTGGTGGCGAAGTCGCCGGGAAGCGCCTCGATGCCGCCTGATATCATCAGCGACACGGCAAAGAGCAGGCCGACACTCAGGCCCAGGCGCTGCAGGATCAGCGCCGCGAGCGGGCGGCGGAAGGTGAAGCGGCGCCAGAAGGTGCCGCCGATTTCACCATCCGCAGGGTTGGGTTTTGCTGGTACTCCGGAAAGTTCGGCAGGGCGCGGATGGGTTCCATCCGCGCTCCCGTCCGTCGGAACCGGACCAGTGAGCGGTCCGCTTTCCATCATCATGCGTCCAGCCACACCCGGGTTGCGACATAGCCGTTCGACATGTCGTTGCCGATGTCATGCACGTAGCCCTTCACCTGCTTGCCGGCGGCATTCACGAAGTCGTTGAACATCGGCAGGATCAGGCCGCCTTCGTCACGCACCATCATCGCCATGGTCCGGTACATCTCCTTACGCTTCGCTTCGTCCAGCTCGGAGCGGGCCTCGAGCAGGATCTTGTCGAAATCGGCGCGCTGGAAGCGGGTATCGTTCCAGTCGGCGTTCGAGAGATAGGCGGTGGAATACATCTGGTCCTGGGTCGGGCGGCCGCCCCAGTAGGACGTCGAGAAGGGCTGGACGTTCCAGACGTTTGTCCAGTAGCCGTCGCCCGGTTCGCGCTTGACCTCGATTTCGATGCCGGCCTTCTTGGCGCTTTCCTGGTAGAGCACCGCCGCGTCGACCGCGCCTGGGAAGGCGACGTCGGAGGTGCGCAGCAGCACCGAGCCGCTATGGCCGGACTTCTTGTAGTGGAAGGCCGCCTTGTCCGGGTCATAGGCGCGCTGCTCGATGCCCTCAGGGAAGAGGGCATAGGTGTCGTTGATCGGGAAGTCGTTGCCGACCTTGCCATAGCCGCCGAGGATGCGCTCGACCATGGTTTCGCGATCCATCGCGTATTTCAGCGCCAGCCGCAGGTCGTTGTTGTCGAACGGCGCCGTGTTGCAATGCATGATGAACACGTAGTGGCCGCGGCCCGACGTGTTCAGGATCTCGACAGTGGGCGCCCTCTTCAACAGGTTGACCGTCTTCGGATCGACTCGGTTGATGAAGTGCACCTGGCCGGAGGAGAGGGCGGCGATGCGGGCCGTCGCATCGTTCATGGCGATCAGTTCGACGGAATCGACATAGCCACGATCCGTGCGCCAGTCGTCGGCATTCTTTTCGAAGGTGGCGCGAACGCCGGGTTCGAAGCTCGTCACCTTGTAGGGGCCGGTGCCGATCATCGCGTCGGGACTGTCGAGACCGCCGTTCGGCTGGATGATAAGGTGGTAGTCGGACAGCAGCAGCGGCAGGTCGGCATTGCCTTCCGTGAGTGTCAGCACGAGCTTGCCGCCGTCGGCCTTGATTTCCTTGATCGACTTCATCACGCCGAGTGCGCCCGATTCCGACTTGTCATCGGTGTGGCGCTGCAACGTCTTGATGACGTCGTCGAGCGTCAGCTCCTTGCCGTCGTGGAACTTCACGCCCTTGCGGATGGCGAAGGTCCAGGTCGAGGCGTCGGCCGAGGGCTCCCACGATTCGGCAAGTGCCGGCACCGGTGCGCCCGTCGTCGGATGGCTTTCGACCAGCATGTCGCCCCAGTTGCGTCCGACGACGAACATGAATTGCGAAAGCGCCTTGGCCGGGTCCTTCGAGTCGGTGGCGGCGGCACCTTCGAGGCCGAGCTTCAGATGGCCGCCGCGCTTCGGCTCCTGCGCCGCCGCGCTGGTGGCGAACAGCGTGCCTGCCGTCGAGGCGAGAATGCCGGCAGCGGCTGCGCGGCCGAGAAACTCGCGCCGGTTCATCTTGCCGAGCATGACCTGTTGTGTGAGGTAATCCTTGTAATCGCTCATTCCCCTGTTCCCTTCTTTGTCGGCATTCGCCGTTCGTTGTGGTTGTTAGAGATTGCTGCGTACAGCCATTGTATCGATGGCATTTCGGATCGGCCCGGGCGGCCGCTTCTTGTTTCGTCGGGTTTCGTTCTCCTTTCGTCGACCGGGCGCATTAGCTTCAGATCGATAAGCGTAGTCGCTGGAACCGATCTTGTAACGCCCTAAATTACAATTTATTTCCATAAGCTTGGCTTATGGACGCGTGGTTTATGGCGCGCGGCTTTGCCCGCGCGTCTCGTCACGTCTCAATGCCGGTCGCCCGGCTCGGTTCCCTGCGCCACCAAGGATGGCGGGGTCTGTCAGCGGCCCTTCCAGACGGGGTCGCGCTTCTCGGCGAAGGCGCGTGCGCCCTCCAGCTGGTCTTCGCTAGAATAGAGAATGTCGACCGTCTTGAACTGCCGTTGGGTGATCTTGTTCATGGTCGTCTGGAAGGCCTCGCCTTCGGCGGCGCGCACCACTTCCTTGATCGCGGCATAGACCAGCGGCGGTCCGCTTTCGAGCAGGCGGGCGAGCTCCCAGGCGCGCTCCATCAGCTTGCTCGCCGGCAGGATCTCGTTGACGAAGCCCCAGCGGTGGGCTTCCGCCACGTCGAGCCAGCGACCGGTCAGGAGCATGTCCATGGCGATGTGATAGGGGATGCGCTTCGGAAGCTTGATCGAGGCGGCGTCCGCAACTGTGCCGGAGCGGATTTCAGGCAACGCGAAGGTCGCGTGTTCGGCGGCAAGGATCAGATCGGTCGACAGCGCGATTTCGAGACCGCCACCGCAGCAGATGCCGTTGATCGCCGCAATGATCGGCTTGTTGAGGTCGCGCAGCTCCTGCATGCCGCCGAAACCGCCGACGCCATAGTCGCCGTCGACCGCGTCGCCATCGGCGGCCGCCTTCAGGTCCCATCCCGGACAGAAGAATTTTTCACCGGCGCCGGTGATGATCGCGACGCGTAAGCTGTCGTCGTCGCGGAAATCACGGAAGATCTCGCCCATCACCCGGCTGGTCTTCAGGTCGATGGCATTGGCCTTCGGCCGGTCGATCGTGACTTCGAGAATACCGCCTTCGCGGCGCGTGAGGATCGGTCCGGTCATCAGGGTCAGTTCCTCCGGCGGATGAGGGCGTCGGCCGCAACGGCACCCTGGCCGTTCGGCAACACCATCAAAGGATTGATATCGAGTTCTTCGAGCTTCGAAGCGTTTGAAACGACATAGGATGCCGCTGCGGCGACAGCCTCGACCAATGCCGCGAAATCGCCTGCAGGGCCGCCGCGATAGCCGTCGATGAGCTTGCGGATCTTCAGTCCGGCGATCGCCTCGTTTATCGCTTCCGGCGTCGTCGGCAGCGTCAGGATGGCGGAATCGTCGAGCAGTTCCACCAGGATGCCGCCGGCGCCGATCGTCAGTACGGGGCCCGCGACCGGATCGCGCATGGCGCCGATGATCAGTTCGGCGACGGGTTTTGCCACCATCTTCTCGACCAGGTAACCCGAGGCGACGGCGGCCATGGTCTTTGCTGCCGCATAGACGTCATCGCGGCTTGCAAGGTTGAGCTTCACGGCGCCCGCTTCGGTCTTGTGGGCGACGCCCAGACCCTTGAGCACGACGGGGAAACCGAGGGCCTCGGCAGCGTTTGCGGCCTCTTCGGCGGTCGCCGCCGTTCTGCCTTCAGGCACCTTGAGGCCCGAAGCGGCAAGCTCCACCTTCGCCTCATGTTCGCTGAGCGTGATCGCCTCGCCAGCTGCGCTGCCGCTGCCGTCGAGCAGGCGGGGCGGGACCGGTTTCGCCCAGGCGGCGCCAATGTCGGCGGCCGTCTCGATCGCGGCCAGCGCCTCCTCGATGCCGAAGAAGGGGACGACACCCGCCTTCATCAGGAAGAGCGCCGTCGCCTCCGGCATGTTCTCGCCAAGGCTGGCGACGATGCCGGCGCGGGCGCCCGTTGCCCGTGCCGCGTCGATCACCGCGTGGCAGGTCGTCTCCCAGTCGGTCGGGTCGCAGCGGTCAAGCCGGGGGAAGTCGAGCACCAGGAGATTGATTGCATAGCCGCCCTTCATCATGGCGGTAAAGGCGGTCGTCTGCTTCTCCCGGTTGCCCCAGACGAAGGTGTGGTAGTCGAGCGGGTTGGCGATCGTCACCATCTCGCCGAGCGCGTCCTTCAGCGGCTTCTTCTGCTCGTCGCGTAAGGGTCGGTAGTTCACCCGGTAGCGCTCGCCGGCATCGGCCATCAACGAGGCCTCGCCGCCCGAGCAACTCATCGAGGAGATGTCGTTGCTCTCGAGTGGGCCTGCCACATGCAGCAGCTTCAGCGTTTCCAAGAGCGCTGGCAGCGTGTCGACGCGGCCGATGCCGAGGCGGGCAAGAAGCGCCGAGGAGACACGGTCGTTGCCGGCAAGCGAGGCGGTGTGCGACACCGTCGCAAGCTGGGCCGCTTCCGACTTGCCGACCTTCAGCGTCACGACCGGTTTGCCGAGTTCGCGCGCACGCGTTGCCAGCCGCTCGAGGGCAGCAACGCTGTCGAAACCCTCGATATGCAGGCCGACGGCGGTGACGCGCGGATCTTCGAGCACGGCGCAGGCGATGTCGGACAGACCCGTCTGCGCCTGGTTGCCGGCGGTCATGACATAGGCAAGCGGCAGGCCGCGTGTCTGCATCGAGATGTTGCAGGCGATGTTGGAAGATTGCGTCAGGATCGCGACGCCCTTTTCGACGCGTTGCATGCCGTGCTGGTCCGGCCAGAGCAGGGCGCCATCGAGCATGTTGATGAAGCCGTAGCAATTCGGCCCGACGATCGGCATGTCGCCGGCAGCCGCCACCAGCGCCTCCTGCATCTCGTTGCCGTCGTCAAGCTCGCTTGCCGCCTCGCGAAAGCCGGAGGCGTAGCAGACGGCGCCGCCGGCGCCGCGGCTCGCAAGATCGGGGATGATATCGATCGTCAGCTGCCGGTTGACGCCGACGAAGGAGGCATCCGGTGCGCCTGGCAGTTCCGCCACCGAGCGATAGCACTTGCGGCCGAGGATTTCGGCTTCGCGCGGGTGCACCGGCCAGATCTCACCGGTAAAGCCCATCTTGTCGCATTGCTCGATGACACGCCGCGCTTCCTTGCCGCCGAAGACGGCGATGGTGCGCGGGCGGATGAGGCGGTCGAGGGAGCGTATCATCGGCCGATCACGCTCCCAGCGGCCGGAGCAGGTCGCGGCTGATGATGTGGCGCTGGATTTCAGACGTGCCGTCCCAGATGCGTTCGACGCGGGCGTCGCGCCAGAAGCGGGCGAGCGGCAGGTCGTCCATCAGGCCCATGCCGCCGAAGATCTGGATCGCCTCGTCGGTGACGCGGGCGAGCATTTCGGTGGCAAACACCTTGGCCGACGCGATCTCGCGGTTCGACGGCAGGCCATTATCGAGCCGCCAGGCAGCAGACAGCGTCAGGAGATCGGCGGCGTCGATCTCGGTGATCATGTCGGCGAGCTTGAAGGAAACGCCCTGGTTGGCGCCGATCGGCTTGCCGAACTGCTTGCGGTCGGCGGCGTAGTTCAGCGCGTAGTCGAAGGCGCGGCGCGCCCGGCCGACCGAGGTCGCAGCCACCGTCAGGCGGGTGGCGAACAGCCAGTCGTTGGCGACGTCGAAACCCTTGTGCACTTCGCCGAGGATCTGGGACGAGGGCAGGCGGCAATCGTCGAAGGTGAGGATGCAGTTGTTGTAGCCGCGATGGGAGACGGAGTTGTAGCCCTTGCGGATCTCGAAGCCGGGCGTGCCGCGGTCGACGAGGAAACAGGTGATCTTCTTCTTCGGGCCACGTGGCGTGTCCTCTTCGCCGGTGGCGATGAAGACGATGACGAAATCGGCGATGTCGGCATGGCTGATGAAGTGCTTGGTGCCATTGACGATCCAGTCGTCGCCATCCTTGCGGGCGAAACACTTCATGCCGCGCACGTCGGAGCCGGCGTCCGGTTCGGTCATGGCAAGCGCGTCGAACTTGTCGCCCTTGACCGCGGGCAGCAGGTATTTCTCGCGCTGCTCGGCATTGCAGGCCATCAGGATACCCGAGGGGCGGCCGAAGAAGACGGTGAGGCCCATGGAGCCGCGGCCAAGCTCGCGCTCGACCAGCGTGAAGGAGGTGTGGTCGAGGCCGGCGCCGCCGACTTCTTCGGGAAAATTGCAGCCGAAGAAACCGATTTCCTTGCACTTGCGGGCGATCTCCTGCCCGAGTTCGCGCGGCACCACGCCGGTGCGCTCGACCTCGTCCTCATGCGGATAGATTTCCGTTTCGACGAAGCTCCTGACCGTATCGACGATCATCTGCTGTTCTTCGGTCAGTGCGAAATTCATTGTGTTGTTCCCCTCGTTTTCGCGCCGCTGACGTCCGTCCCGGAGCCTCGGCCCACCTCCTCAAGCGAGCCTTGGCTGCGGTTTGCGGCTCCGCCTGAGGGCGAAGTCGCCTGTTGATGTCCTGCCGCTGTTGCGGTCAGGCGCGCTTCTGGCCGACGAAGCGTCCCACACCTTCCGGTGCCGGCAGCTGCGCATGCGCTTCGGCAATGGCTGCAAGCTTGCTCAACACGTGTTCGGGTGCGGGCACGGACTTGCCGGCCTTGCTGTCGACATGGAGCGCCATCTGCTCGGCGGTCGCCACTGCCTCGTTGGTCGCAGCGTTGTAGATCGTCGAGAAGATGTGCAGGCGCTTCTCGTCGGACGACAGCACCTGGCAGGTCGAGTAGAGCGCGTCGCCGAGCCTGGCTTCGCCGAGGTTCCGGATGTGGGTCTCGACGGTGTAGTAGCTGTGGCCGTCGCGCACATAGTCGAGATCGACGCCGATCAGACGCAGCAGGCCATCGGTCGTATCGCCGAAGACCTGGAGATAGCGATGCTCGGTCATGTGGCCGTTGTAGTCGACCCAGGCAGCACTGACCTTGGTGTCGACGATGCGCAGCGGCTTGACGTCGCCGAGGTTTGTTTCCGGCTTCTTGGCATTGGCCCAGAGCTTGGCCTCGAAATCGGCGAGCAGCTTGCCCGCACCCCAGCCTTCGCCACCATTGCCCGATTTCAGCGCATGCATGATGCCGACGAGGTTTTCGTCGCGGATGCGCTCGAGTTCGCGGATCGAGCGGCCGGCGGCCTGTGCGTCCGACTGGGCGCCGATCTTTTCGACGAGCGCATCGTCGAGATCGACGACATCGGTGAACTTCGTCCAGGGCCATTTCAGGCAGGGACCGAACTGGGCGAGGAAGTGGCGCATGCCGGCTTCGCCGCCGGCGATGCGATAGGTCTCGAACAGGCCCATCTGCGCCCAGCGCATGCCGAAGGAATAACGCATGACGTTGTCGAGCGTTTCGGTGTCGCAGATGTCGTCCTGGATCAGCCAGAGCGCCTCGCGCCAGAGCGCCTCGAGCAGGCGGTCGCCGACGAAAGCCTCGATCTCCTTGGCGATGACGACGCCCTTCATGCCGATCTGCTCGACGCCCTGCATGGCGCGTTCGATCGTCGCCTTCGACGTCTTCTTGCCGCCGACCAGTTCGACGAGCGGCAGCAGGTAGACGGGGTTATAGGGATGCGCCACGAACATGCGCTCGGGATGGTGCATCTCGGCTTGTAGATCGGAGGGCAAAAGACCCGAGGTGGACGAGCCGATCAGCGCATCGGCCTTTGCGGCCGCATCGATCTTGGTGACAACGCCGCGCTTCAGTTCCAGCCGTTCCGGCACGCTTTCCTGAATCCAGTCAGCGCCTTCGACTGCTTCCTCGATGCTCTTGCAGAAGGTGAGTTTTCCCTTCGGCGGAAGCGGCGCCATGGTCAGCATGGCGTAGGCGCGCTCGGCATTAGCCATGACTTCGCCGATGATGCGCTCGGCTTCCGGATGCGGGTCGAAAATCTTCACGTCGATGCCGGCGAGCGCGAAGCGCGCCACCCAGGCGCCGCCGATGACGCCGCCGCCGACGCAGGCTGCTTTGGTGATAAAGCTCATGGTGTCCTGTCCTTGCTCAGCGCTTCGTCAGCTTCAGTTTCTCGCGGACTTCCTTCGGCCCGATGATCTTGGCGCCCATACCCTCGATGACGCCGACGGCTTTCTCGACGAGCTGGCCGTTAGTGGCGAGCTCGCCCTTGCCGATATAGAGGTTGTCTTCGAGGCCGACGCGGACGTTGCCGCCGGCAAGGACCGCCGCTGCCGGATAGGCAAGGGCGTTGCGACCGATCGAGAAGGCCGAGAAGGTCCAGTTGGACGGAACGTTGTTGACCATCGCCATGAAGGTGTTGAGGTCGTCAGGCGCGCCCCACGGAATGCCCATGCAGAGCTGGATCAGCACCGGATCCTCGATCAGGCCTTCCTCGGCGAGCTGCTTGGCGAACCAGAGATGGCCGGTATCGAAGGCTTCGATCTCGGGGCGAACGCCGAGCGCCGTCATCTGGCGCGCCATTTCCCGCAGCATCGATGGCGTGTTGGTCATGACATAATCGCCGAGCGAGAAGTTCATCGTGCCGCAGTCGAGCGTGCAGATCTCCGGCAGGCACTCGGCCACATGGGCGACACGCTCGGTGGCGCCGGCCATGTCGGTGCCCTTCTCATTGACGGGCAAGGGGCTCTCGACATTGCCGAATACCAGGTCGCCGCCCATGCCGGCCGTCAGGTTCAACACGATATCGATATCGGCGGAGCGGATGCGGTCGGTGACTTCCCGGTAGAGATCGAGCCTGCGGGAGGGCGCGCCGGTTTCCGGATCGCGGACGTGGCAGTGGATCACGGCGGCCCCGGCCTTTGCCGCCTCGACCGCCGCTTCGGCGATCTGTTTCGGCGTGATCGGAACATGGCTGGACTTCGAAACGGTGTCTCCCGAGCCGGTGACGGCACAGGTGATGAATACCTCGCGGTTCATGCTGAGCGGCATTGCTGTCTCCCTTTTATTGACCCCATTACGAGCCAAGAAGGCGGCCGCTGCTTTTCATTATCGGCTTCATCCTATACATTATCGGCGACGAGGCGGAGAAGTTTGGGCATGGATCAGAGCGTATCGCAGGTGCAGCACGTCGATATCCTGGTGCTGCCGGAGACCAATCTGATCCTCGTTGCCTCCGTCATCGAGCCGATGCGCGCGGCCAACCGCATCGCCGGGCGGCCGCTCTACGACTGGACGATCTACAGCCCGGACGGCGCGCCGATCGAGACGAAGAGCGGCATACCCATCCCCGTCTCGGGCATTTTCCGGCCGCAGCGCGAAACGTCGCCGCTCTTCATCCTCTCAAGCTACAACTGGCAGCGTAGCGCCACCTCGCAGCTGAAGATGCTTCTGTCGCAGACCGCCCGGCACCGCGAATTGATGGCCGGCATCGAATCCGGCTCCTGGCTGCTTGCCGAAACCAGCCTGCTCGACAACTTCAGCGCCACGACGCACTGGGAGGATTTCGAGGATTTTACCACCACCTATCCGCAGGTAACGATGGTGCGAGAGCGTTTCGTCATCGACGGCAAGCGCATCACGACGGGCGGCTCGCTGCCGACACTCGACCTGATGCTGGAACTGATCCGCCGCGCGCACGGCTATTCGCTGGCGCTCGAAGTGTCGCGCCTCTTCATCTACGAGCAGGAGCGCACCCGCGGCGATCTCTTGCAGATGCCGGCGATCGGCAACATGCGCATCCTCGATCCGCGCGTCGGCGCCGCCGTCAAGCTGATGGAGGAGACCGTGGAGGCGCCCTTGACGCTGGCGCGGCTTGCCCGGCGTATCGGCGTCAGCACCCGCCATCTGCAGGACCTTTTCCGCGACACGATGGGTGTCGCCCCACATGAGCACTATCTGGCGCTGCGTCTCAACGCCGCGCGGCGCAAGGTGATCGAGACACGTCTGGAATTTGCCGACATCGCGGCGATCTCCGGCTTCAACTCGTCCTCCTCCTTCTCGCGCAGCTACCGGGCGCATTACCGCGAGAGCCCGAGCGAGACCCGGCGACGACTGAAACTGAAGGGCTGAGAGCGCACTTCAAGTGGTGAATCAGGTGGTGATTTACAGAGTCGTTTCAGACGGTTGGCGGCGGATGGTCAGGAACTGATTCCGACGCCGGTACCCAAGATACGGAGCTTGCTTGCTTTGAGCTGCAACAGTCTCTCTCCTCCGTCATTCCTGTGCTCGTCCAGGAATCTAGTCGAGGCGCGTCGGCGCGTCGAAAAGACTCTTTTCAGCCCAAGGACTTGGGCTGGCTGTATTCCTGTGACGAGCACAGGAATGACGGCAAGGGAGATGCATCGGCATACGAGATCCTTGTGCTGTGTACTTCGTGACACCGCACAGTGTCAGGTCGGCGCGCTCGCCTTCATCATCGAAATCATCAGTTCGCCGATCTCGCCGGCGAAAGCGCCACGCGGCCAGACAAGTGTGAGGGATTGCCGGTAAGCAGGGCCAAGCCGGATCATCGCCGGAGGCCGATGCATCCTTGCGAGCGAGGATTCCGGCAGCACCGAGAGGTAGCCGTGTTGAGCGACGAGGTTGATGATAACAGGAATGGAATCGACTTCGACGAGGGCGATGCGGCGACGCTCGGTCTCGTCAAGCGTGTCGTCGAGGAAGCGTGCGGTCTCGCGGCGCAATCCGCTCCTGACGCTTGGCACTGCGATCGGGCAGGCGGCGAGCAACCTTGGCAGGTCGCCTGCGAATGCGGAAAGGACGGAGGCGGGGCCTGCCAGCGCCAGCGGCATCTGCGACACCAGCCGGCCGTCGCAATCCAAGGGGATCTCGGCGACATCGAGAAGGGCGGCGTCGAACCGCCTGCTTCTAAGGCCAGCCAAAAGTTCATCCGCCGTGGTGCTGGATATGTATAGCGGCTGGCGCGGGCGGGTGCGTTGCCAGTTCGCCGTCAGCGCCGCCAGCATGCGGGCGATCTCGCTTTCGGGACCGAGCGGCATGACGGCGCCTAGGCGCCAGGTCGCGGCGTCGCGGCGGAAGCGATCGGCCGATGCGTGTGTCAACCGCGCCCAGATGTCTAGCAGGGCCTCGACCAAGGGAATGATCCGCTCAGCGGTTGCCGTGCCGAGGACACCGCCATGAGAGCGCTCGAACAGGCGGCTGCCGAGATGGCGTTCAAGGTCGGCCATCTGCCGTGTCAGCTGCGGCTGACCGAGGCCGAGCGCCTTGGCGGTGGCGCGGATGCTGCCGGAGCGGGCGATCCGGACGAAGCGATCGAGCGCGACGAGGCCGATCGGCGGCGTGGGATCGATCGCCTCCTTACCTGCCGCCTCCATGATGGCAGCAATCTTGGTCGTTGCCTCCCTGATTTCAGTCGCGCGGGCACGCGCTTCGAGCGTCAGGACGAGTGCGGTTTCTTCTCGCCGGAACAGCGACATGGAGATCGCCTGTTCAAAGCGCTTGATGGCGGCGCTGACGCTTGAAGGCGCGCGTCCGCTGAGCTTGGCGGCGCGGCGGATGCCGCCTTCGCGGAGCACCGCATCGACGATCACGATCGTTGCCAAGTCCATTCGGCGATCCTTCTGCCAGACGAGCGGTACCATGCGCCGATGGCATGTCCATGATTACGCATTGCCCGTTCCAGATTTGGGATATAGCACGAGCGGGCGATAAGCGCATAGCATGCATAAAGCAACCAAGGCCTTGCGAGCGGCGGTTGCGAGACATCAGAGCATCCGCGCACCGTTTCGAAACCGAAGCGAGTCCGGCGCGGAAAGGTATCCATCGGCATGCTGCACCAGGTCAAAACCATCGTTCTCTGCGGGAAACCGCTGGACTTCGCGACGCTCGAGGACATCGGGACGGGAAGGGTTCGGCCGGTGGCCGATGACGGCGGCATGGAACGGGTGGCCGCCGCCCACAAGGTGGTTGCCGAGCGTGTCGCGATGGGGCTTCCCGTCTATGGTTCCAACACCGGCGTCGGCTCGATGAAGGACCGTCTCTGGACGGCCGACGATCTGGCTGAATTCAACAATTCGCTGGTCAGAGCCCATCACTTCGGCACCGGCGAGTTCTTCGCGCCGGCGATCGTGCGCATGGCGATCGCCATCCGCGTCAACACCGCCATGCGCGGCCACACCGGCTGCAGCCCGGATCTGATCCGGGCGTTTCTGTCCCTTCTTGCGTCCGACATCATTCCGGCCGTGCGCCGGCACGGCTCGATGGGCTGCGCCGATATCGGGCTGATGGGGCAGATCGCCTCGGTGCTGACAGGCGTCGGCGAGGCCTACTATCAAGGGCGCCTCGTTTCGGCCGAGACGGCGCTTGCCGAAGCGGGCCTGAAGCCATTCGTCATGCAGCCGCGCGACGCGCTGGCGGCGCTCAGCGTCAATGCCATTTCCTTCGCCGCGGCGGCCAACGTGCTGCGCGAGGCGGCGGCCGCGATCCGCGTGCTGCTCGTCACCGGCGTTATGTCATCCTTAGCGCTTGGCGCGTCGGCCGATCCGTGGCGGGTGGCGGCAACGCTCTCGACCCGCGGCGAGGCGCTGGTCGGCTCCTGGCTCTACGGTCAATCCGGTGTTGCAGACTGGCCGGTGCCGACGGCCATCCACGATCCGCTCAGCCTGCGCATGACCGCCCAGGTCTTCGGGGCCGTAGTCGACACGCTGATGGTTGCCGCTGGGCGGCTGGTGGAGGCGACCTATCTCTCCGACGACAACCCGGTGGTGCTTGGCGGGCAGGTCCATTCTTCCGGCGCGTCGCTGCCGCTGACCACAACGCTCTATATCGAGGCGGCACAGATCGCCTTTTCCCATGCGGCGCGCAACGTGCTGAACCGCTGCATTCTTCTATCGAACGGCGGACGTCGCAATCTCTCGGTCAATCTCGTGGCGCCGGGAGAGGTGGCGACCGGGCTCGGCCCGCTGATGAAGCTCGCCGTCGAACTTTACATGCGGGTGCAGTCGCTGGCCGTGCCGCTCTCGGCGCAATCGATCGTCGTTGCCGGCGGTCTCGAAGAAGAAGCGACCTTCCTGCCGCTGATCGTCGAGCGCATGGAAACGCAGGTGCGGGACCTGCGCCAGCTTGCCGCCATCGAGGCGATGCTGTCGTCGCAGGCGATCGATCTCGTCGGTGACCAGCCGCAGGGCGTCGTCAAGCGCGCCTACGACCAGACCCGTTCCGTCAGCCCTATGTATCTCAAGGACCGGCCGCTCTCGAAGGAGATCGAGGCGCTGCAGGATGCCTTCACCTGCCACGATCTGCTGCGCTCCTTCGTCGCCACCGCACCGATGCCGGAGTTCGACGACTTCTTCGCGCTCGGCAAGTGACCCACACCTGACCCATCGGGAGTACAGCATGTCCGATTTCGATCTCGTTCTGAAAGGCACCGTTGTTCTCCCTCACCGGATCGTCGAGGGCGGGCACGTGGCGGTTCGCGACGGCAAGGTGGTGCATGTCGGCCAGGGAGCGGCACCGGCGGCACGCGAGCGGCATGATCTCGGGAATGCGCTGATCCTGCCCGGCGCCGTGGATGCGCAGGTGCATTCGCTGTCGCAGAAGAACCAGGAGGATTTCATCTGGTCGACGCGTTCGGCGGCTGCCGGCGGCGTCACCACCATCGTCGACATGCCCTATGACGAGGGCAATCTCGTCTGCTCGGCTGAAGCCCTTCGCCGCAAGATCGACCATGCCGGTCCGCAGGCGCGTGTCGACTTCGCGCTTTATGGCACCGTCGACCCAGAGGAGGGGCCGGCACGCATCGGCGAAATGGTGGAGGCGGGTGTCGCCGCCTTCAAGTTCTCGACCTTCGGCACCGATCCCAAGCGCTTTCCGCGCATTCCGGCAGCGCTCCTTGAAGACTGCTTCCGCGCGATCGCGCCGTCAGGGCTTTCAGCCGGCGTGCACAACGAGGACGACGAGGCGGTGCGGGCGGCGATCGATAAGGTCAAGGCGGCGGGCATCACCGACTACCGCGCCCACGGGCTGTCGCGCCCGCCGCTGACGGAACTGCTTGCCACCAACCAGATTTATGAGACCGGCGCTGCCACGGGCTGCCCCGCGCATGTGGTGCATTGCTCGCTCGGCCGCGGCTACGAGATCGCCGCCGCCTACCGCGCGCAAGGGCACGCCGCGACGATCGAGTGCTGCATCCACTATCTGACGCTCGACGAGGAAAACGACGTTCGCCGGCTCGGCGGCAAGGCCAAGATCAATCCGCCGATCCGCCCGCGCGCCGAGGTGGAAAAGCTCTGGCGGCATGTGGCCGACGGTACGGTGACGATGGTCTCGACCGATCATGTGAGCTGGTCGGAGGATCGCAAGACCAATCCGGACATGCTGGCCAATGCCTCCGGCGTGCCGGGGCTCGAAGTCATGGTGCCGCTCTTCGTCAAGGGCGCGCTGGAGCGCGGAATTCCGCTGACTCGGGCAGCCGAACTGATGACGCTGAACCCGGCGCGGCATTTCCGCCTCGACCATCAGAAGGGCGCACTCGAAGCCGGCAAGGATGCCGATATCATCGTCATGACGCCCGAGCCCTATGTCTATGACGCGGCGGCAAGCGGTCACAACGTTGTCGGCTGGTCGCCCTATAACGGTATCAGGCTGCCCTGGCGGGTATCTGCCACGTATCTGCGCGGCAGGCTCGCCTTCGATGGTCGCGAGGTGCTTGCCGAGCCCGGTGTTGGGCAATTCGTGCGCCCGTTGCCGACGCTTGCGCTGCAGGAGGCGTAATGATCAAGACGGCCCATAACAAAGCCCCAGCCAACCTGCCGGTCAATGCCGGCCGGATCGCCGGGATCATCAACGGTCTCGCCGGCATAACCGAGCCGGATCGGCCCTATACGCGGCGCGCCTTTACGCCGCTGTTCCTCGAAGGCCGCGCCTTTCTTGACAGGCGCTTCCGCGCCGCCGGGCTCGAAACGCGGATCGACGCCGCCGGCAATCTGATCGGCCGGCGCAAGGGGCGCAAATCGGCGCTCGGCACCATCATGCTCGGCTCCCATTCCGACACGGTGCCGGATGGCGGCCGCTTCGACGGTATCGCCGGCGTTGCGGCCGCGCTCGAAGTGGCGCGTGCGCTGACGGACAACGGCATCGAGCTCGACCACGATCTGGAGATCGTCGACTTCCTGGCGGAGGAAGTGTCGATCTTCGGCGTTTCCTGCGTCGGCAGCCGCGGCATGGCGGGCGTGCTGCCGGATGGCTGGCTGAGCCGCGCGCAGGGCGAACTCAGTCTGCGGCAGGGAATCGTCGAAGTCGGCGGCGACCCGTCGCGGCTTTCGGGTTCGAAGCGCTCCGACATCAGGGCATTTCTGGAACTGCACATCGAGCAGGGGCCGGTGCTGGAAACCGGGCGGCTCGATGTTGGGGTCGTTACCGCCATCTCCGGCATCACCCGCATCGAGGTCATCGTCGAGGGGCAGGCGGATCACGCCGGCACGACGCCGATGGGGCATCGGCGCGATGCGCTGGTTGCCGCCTCGCGGCTCGTGCTGGAGATCGAGCGGCTGGCGATGGGATTCTCGCAAGGCGAGGGGCATTTCACCGCGACGGTCGGCGAGTTCTCGATCGAGCCGAATGCGGCGAATGTGGTGCCTTCGCGCGTGCGGTTGTTGATCGACGCCCGCGCCGAGCTGCGCCCGCAGATGGAGCGGTTTCTCGCGGCGCTTGGGCCCCTTTGCCAGGCTCTCGCCGAGGCATCGGGCGTGACGATCGCGCCTGCCAACGTGATTTCCGACAATCATCCGACGCCGGGTGACGCGCTGCTGCTTTCGACGCTCGAAGAAAGCTGCGACGCGATCGGCGCGAAGCATCGGCGCATGGCGTCCGGGGCCGGGCACGACACAGCCTGGATGGGCCGCATCACCCGCTCGGCGATGATCTTCATTCCCTGCCTCGGTGGGCGCTCGCATGCGCCGGAGGAATGGGCTGACAATGACGACATCGCGCTTGGCGCCGCGGTTCTCTTCGATGCGGTGAAGAGGCTCGACAGACGATTGCAGGAGAAGGTGTGAGATGGGCCGGATACTGAAGGAAAAGGACGTCGAGGCGGCGGTCAAAGGTGGGTCCGTCTATGCGGCGGGCGGTGGCGGCTGGGCCGACCATGGGCGCATGCTTGGCTATGCGGCGGTCTCGATCGGCAAGCCGGAGCTGGTGTCGATCGACGAGCTCGACGCCAACGACTGGGTGGCGACGGCAGCGGCCATCGGCGCACCCGCCTCGACCACGCCCTGGGAAATGCGCGGCGTCGATTACGTCAAGGCGGTGCAACTATTGCAGGAAGCGCTCGGTGAGAAGCTTTCTGGCCTGATCATCGGCCAGAACGGCAAGTCCTCGACGCTGAACGGCTGGCTGCCTTCGGCGATCCTCGGCACCAAGGTGGTCGACGCGGTCGGCGATATCCGCGCGCATCCGACCGGCGACATGGGCTCGATCGGCCTTGCCGGTTCACCCGAACCGATGATCCAGACGGCGGTCGGGGGAAATCGCGAAGAGAACCGCTATATCGAGCTGGTGGTGCGCGGCGCCACCGCCAAGGTCTCGCCGGTCCTGCGCACCGCGTCGGACATGTCGGGCGGCTTCATCGCGTCGTGCCGCAATCCGGTGCGCGCGTCCTACGTGAAAGCCAATGCGGCGCTCGGCGGCATTTCGCTGGCGCTGGCTCTGGGTGAGGCGATCATCGCGGCGGAGGCCAGGGGCGGCAGCGCCATCATCGACGCGATCGTCAAGACGACCAATGGCGCGATCCTAGCCGAAGGTACGATCACCGACAAATCGGTCGTCTATACCAAGGAAGCCTTCGACATCGGCACCGTTACGCTGGGGACGGGCGCTGACTCAACGGTATTGCACGTGATGAACGAATACATGGCAGTTGACTCTGCGGAAGGCCGGCGGCTTGCGACCTTCCCCGACGTCATCACCACGCTGTCGCCGGAGGGCGAGCCTTTGAGCGTCGGCCAGCTTCAGGTGGGCATGAGGATCTTCGTGCTGCATGTGCCGAAGACGGTGATCCCGCTTTCGTCCAGCGTGCTCGACCCGACGGTCTATCCGTCGGTCGAAAAGGCGATGGGCATCGAACTTGCCCGCTACGCGCTTTCCGAAAGCTGATGGGAGCGATGCCATGGCGCGTGATGCCGGGCTTGAGGAACTGATACGGGAGGAACTCGGCGAGCGAGCCGGCCTTTCGGAAAAGGCGATGTTCGGCGGCTGGGCCTATTTGCTGCATGGCAACCTGCTCCTTGGCGCACGCGAGGGTTCGCTGCTGGTGCGGCTCGGCAAGGGCAATGACGGCTGGGCGCTGGCACTACCCGATATCGAGCTGATGGTGATGAACGGACGCGCGATGCATGGCTGGGTGCGCGCGGGTGCGGATGCCTATGGCGACGACGCCCTGCGCCGGCGGCTGCTCGATGGGGCGGTCGCGTTCGTGGAGACGCTGCCGCCGAAGTGAAGGTTGGTGGTCTGCCCGCCAATAAGTGTTGGCGGGGTTGCCCCTCACCCTAACCCTCTCCCCGCAGCCGGGGAGAGGGGACGTGGCCGCCATTCTCCGCAGTGCGTGTGGCACGCGGTGCGCCATTCACCGGCCGATCGTGGAAGGGGAAACGGCCGCGGTTCGCATTCGGCAACCGAGGCAAACGCAACGCCATCCCCTCTCCCCGCAAGCGGGGAGAGGGCTAGGGTGAGGGGCAGCGACTCCCGCCGACGTAAATGGGGGCAGCGACCTTCTGCCGACATGAATGAGAGGGGCAATCACCCCGCCGAGACAACAATGAGGAACAGGACAATGCCCAAGGCCAACCCCCGTCACCCTGGTTTCCCGATCCCCGGCGGGCCGGAGCTGCGCGCCAAGGGCTGGCGGCAGGAGGCGCTGCTGCGGCTGCTCGAAAATGTGCTCTCCGTCGGCGAGGATCCGGACAATCTCGTCGTCTATGCCGCCCTCGGCAAGGCGGCGCGCAACTGGCCGGCGCATCGCGCCATCGTCAAGGCGCTCACCGAGATGGACGAAGACCAGACGCTCATCATCCAGTCGGGCAAGCCGGTGGGGCTGTTGAAGACCCATGCCAAGGCGCCGCTCGTCATCATGGCCAACTGCAACATCGTCGGCCAATGGGCGAAGGCCGAGGTGTTCTACGAATTGCAGCGCAAGGGGCTGATCTGCTGGGGCGGGCTGACGGCCGGCGCCTGGCAATATATCGGCAGCCAGGGGGTGATCCAGGGCACCTACGAGATTTTCATGCGCATCGCCGAGCGCCGATTCGGCGGCGATCTCTTCGGTCGTTTCGTGCTGACGGCGGGTCTCGGCGGCATGGGCGGGGCGCAGCCGCTAGCCGGCCGCATGGCGGGGGCTGCGATCCTCTGCGTTGACATTGATGCGGAGCGGGCGAAGAAGCGCCGGGAGATCGGCTATCTCCAGGAGATCGCGCCGGATCTCGATGCGGCGCTGGCGATGATCGACGCGGCCGTGAAGGAGAAGCGCGCGCTTTCCGTCGGCCTCGTCGGCAATGCGGCGGAAATCTACCCGGAAATCGCACGGCGCGGCATCGTGCCCGACGTGGTGACCGACCAGACCTCGGCGCATGATCTCGTCTACGGCTACGTGCCGAAGGGCATGAGCCTCGACCAGGTGAAGTCGCTGCGCGATGACGGCCAGGGGCAATTGATGGCGGCAAGCCGTGCCTCGATCGTCGAACACGTCAAGGCGATGCTCGACTTCCAGAAAAAGGGCTCGGAAGTCTTCGACAACGGCAACCTGATCCGCACCCAGGCCCGCGAGGGCGGCGTTGCCAATGCCTTCGACATTCCGATCTTCACCGAAGCCTATCTCAGGCCGCTTTTTGCCCGCGCCATCGGGCCGTTCCGCTGGATGGCGCTGTCAGGCGAGGAGAGCGACATCGCCCGCATCGACGACCTTTTGCTGGAGATGTTCCCGGACAACAAGATCATCACCAACTGGATCAAGCTCGCACGTCAGCATATCCCCTTCGAGGGCCTGCCGGCCCGCATCGCCTGGCTCGGCCATGGCGAGCGCACGGCACTGGCGCGGCGCGTCAACGAGCTGGTCGCATCCGGCGAACTCAAGGGACCGATCGCGTTCTCGCGCGACCATCTCGATGCCGGCGCCATGGCGCACCCGAACATCATGACCGAGCGGATGAAGGACGGATCGGACGCGATCGCCGACTGGCCCTTGCTCGACGCCATGCTGCTCTGCTCGTCGATGGCCGATCTCGTCGTCGTGCATTCCGGCGGCGGCGGCTATGCCGGCTATATGACCAGCTGCGGCGTGACCGTCGTTGCCGACGGCACGGCTGAGGCCGACGAGCGGCTCGACCATGCGCTCACCAATGATACCGCTCTCGGTGTCATCCGCTATGCCGATGCCGGCTACGACGAGAGTTTCGAGGAGATTGCTGCCAAGGGCATCGGGCATGTGAAGGTGTGAGACGAGGCGTGAGAGGTTTCCCGAGTGGAGCCTCAATAAATCCTTGATTCGAGCCGTTTTAATCTGTGCGCCTGGTGATTGCGAGTGCATGAAGCAAAAACATGAAATGTAGAAATAGTGCGGAAAAAGTAGATGTAGCGATATTTGAAACTGTCTTGTGAAGGCCGAGCATAGTAAACTGGCCTTTGTCAACAAGAATTCCGTCAGAGTCTGTAATAGATACCGCCGGCGATCCGGATCCAAAATAATATATATAGAAAACAAATGCTATAATAGAATTTATGAATATCATGCCTGAGATCATCAATGATCTAAAAAGAGTATAATTAGATATTGAACCAGAGATGTTGTTAATAAGTTCAACTATGGCAAATATTATCGCTAGCCAAGCGGTGAGAAGTGCGGACCTCAAGAATATTCCAAATATAATTGGCATTGCCATGTGTTGAGAAAAATAAACAATACCAGCGTCAATGATAAATGCCATAAATAGTACAAATATTATGCATAGAAATCTGATGAATAAGATAGTTGAGGTGCGCTGCATATTCCATCCAGGTGGAAACTACGCTCATAATGCGAGTTTTTTCACTTTATTTCAGGGGTGCCCGAGCCTCAGAAATACCGCCTGCCATTCGCCAGTCACCATCTGCAGAAGTACAGTCGTGTCCGACTTAAATGATTATCGCGAGAATGGAGGCGGCTCCAATTATCAGAAAGGACGTTAAGAGGCGCTTATTTCCCCTTTTCTTGATGTTCCTAATGAGCACTTCAAAATTAGTTCCGTCAATGGTCCGACTGACGGATTTATGGCGAGACGCGTTGAGCCCCGCACTAAACGGCCATCTCGCCTCCATCCATCATCAGGAACCGGACGGGCACGTACTATCTACGCCTTGGTGCAAGGCGTGGCGCGGGACGGTTCCGGAGGCTTGATAAGGTCGCCTCCCTCATCTCTGTGCTTGTCACAGAGATCCAGCGGTGCCGCGTCGGTGGCGCGAAAGGCACTTTCGATCAGGCGTTCTCAAGAGTCATTCACGGCGCGGACGCGCCGTGGCTGGATTTCTGTGACAGGCACAGAAATGAGGGAGGGGAGGAGGCGCTCCAAGCCCAACTGCATGAGGGGAACGCGCGATTGCCGCACCTCGCGACATCGGGAGGATGCTACGTCAGCATCTTCACACCACGGTCTCGCCGCCATCCACCACGAGGATCTGGCCGGTCATGTAGGAGGAGCGGTCGGAGACGAGGAAGAGGATCGACTCGGCGATCTCGTCGACACTTGCCCAGCGGCCGAGCGGCACCTTTTCGCGGATATAGGATTCGATCGCGCCGCGCCCGCCCATCTGGGCGATGAAGGGCTCGTTGAAGGGCGTGTCGACCCAGCCGGGGCAGAGCGCGTTGACCCGGATGCCGTGGCGTGCGTAGTCGCCGGCCATCTGCTTGGTCATGGCGATGACGGCGTGTTTGGTGGTGGTGTAGGCGATCATCTCGCGATCATAGAGCACGCCTGAGGAGGACGAGGTATTGACGATGACGCCGCGGCCGGCCGCCCTCATCGACGGCATGACGAGGCGTGCGGCCATGAAATGGGCGCGGACGTTGAGGTTCCAGGAACGGTCGAAGCCCGAAATCTCGACCTCTTCGAGATCGCCCGCCACTTGAGCGCCGGCATGGTTGTGCAGAATGTCGATGCTGCCGTGGCGATAGAGGATATCGGCGATACCATCGCTGAGCGCTGCGTCGTCGGTGACGTCGATCGCCAGCGCCTCGGCGCTGCCGCCCTTGGCGGCGATCGCCGCGACGGCGGTGCTGGCAGCCGCAAGGCTGCGGTCGACGACGACGACATGGGCGCCCTCGCGCGCCATGATGGCAGCACCCGCCTGACCGATCCCGGAGCCAGCTCCGGTCACGATCGCGACCCGGTCTTTCAGGATCATGGTTTCACTCCCCGGATTTTGTTTTCTTCTCTCGCATCAGGATGCGGGCGGTCAGGATCAGAAGCAGCGAGGCGACAAGCACCAGCGTCGCGATCGCGTTGATCTCGGGCGTCACGCCGCGGCGGATCGAGGCGAAGACGTAGATCGGTAGCGTGGTTTTCGAGCCCGCGACGAAGAAGGCGATGATGAAATCGTCGAAGGAGAAGGTGAAGGCCAGAAGAAAGCCGGCGAGGATCGACGGCAGGATCTGCGGCAGCACGATCAGCCGGAAGGTCGTGAGCGGTGTCGCGTAAAGGTCGCTCGAAGCCTCGACGATATCGCGGCCGAGGCTGGCGATGCGGGCCTTCACGATCATCGTCACCAGCGCCATCGAGAACAGGCCGTGGGCGGCGATGATCGAGCCGTAGCCGAGGCCGAGCTGCGGCGGCTGATCGCCCGGCCAGATGGTGGCGAGCGCCGGATTGATGAAGGAGAAGACGGCGACCAACGCCACCAGCGTCGCGATGCCGATGACGACGCCGGGCACGACGATTGCGGCTGCAAAGAGCGCATCGAAGATCGCCCGGTTGCGCGGCGCCAGCCGCTCCATGCCAAGGGCCGCCATGGTGCCGAAGATCGCCGCAAGCGTGGCGCTGGTGAAGGCGATCAGCAGGCTGTTCTGCAAGGCCGAGACCAGGAAGGTGTTGCCCAGCGCCTTGCCGTACCAGGCGGTCGAAAACCCGGTGAACTCGCTGGCGTTACGCCCGGCGTTGAAGGAGAACAAGACGACGAGCGCGATCGGCGCGTAGAGGAAGAGATAGACGGAGGAGATGAAGGCGCGCATCAGACGAGATCCACCTGTCTTGTGCCGGCAACGCGGAAGGCAATGCGCATCGCCACCATCAGGATCACCACGACAACGGCAACGAGGGTGACGGCGATCGCCGAGCCGAAGGGCCAGTTGCGCGATTGCAGGAAGAGATCGACCAGTGCATTGCCGATGAAGAACACTTTGCCGCCGCCCAAGAGCTGCGGGATCAGGTATTCGCCAAGAAGCAGGATGGTCACCAGCGCGACACCGGTCATCACCCCTGGTAGCGACAAAGGCAGGGTGACGCCGAAGAAGGTCGATACCGGCTTGGCGCCGAGATCGGCGGAGGCTTCGAGCAGCCGGCGGTCGAGTTTTTCGAGGCTCACATAAATCGGCATGATCATTAGCGGCAGGTAGCCGTAGACGATGCCGAGCAGCACGGCCCCGGGCGTGTTGAGCATCCTCACGTCCTCGATGCCGATCATCGACAAAAGGTTCGGGATGCCGCGCGAGCCAAGGATGTACATCCAGGCATAGGTGCGCACGAGCAGGCTGGTCCAGAAGGGTACGACCACCAGCGATACGAGGATCAGCCGGTAGCGTGGGTTCGCCTTGACCGCGAGATAATAGGCGACCGGATAGGCGATCAGCAGGCAGGCGAGCGCGCCGATCGGCGCGAGAACGAGCGTGTTCCAGAAGGCCGCCGCACGTGTCGGCAGGTTGGCGAACTGGGCAAAGGTGAAGGCCGCCTGATAGCCGCCTTCCGGTGCGCGTTCGCCAAAGGCGAAGACCAGCATGGCGATGAATGGCAGCACGAGGAAGATCATCAGCCAGGCCGCCGCCGGCGCCACCAGCGCCGCCGTCACCAGGTTTCTCTTCGTAGTCGTTGCCGCTGGCATAAAGTTCATCCGTTCGAGTTTCAGTCGTGTTTCCTGCTTGGCGCGGTGAGGGAAAATGCCCCTCTTCTGCACACAGTGGGTAAGCGCCCCTCATCCGGCCTGCCGGCCACCTTCTCCCCGCTTTCGGGGCGAAGGACACTCGTGGCCCTCGCTTGGTCCCTCTCTTCCGGCAGAAGCAAGAGGGCAGGGAGCTCGCCGCTTGTTCCTTCTCCCCGCAAGCGGGGAGAAGGTGCCGGCAGGCGGATGAGGGGCAATTTCCAGGTTCAAGCCGACTTGAAGCGCGCCATCAGTTCGGCGCGGCCGGGGTCGGTCAGCGTCACGGCGGCGCCGAATTCGAGCGGGGTCAGCGATGCCTCGTCCGGATAGACGATCTTGTTGCCGGTCACGTCGGCCGGCAGCAGCTTCAGCACGCGGCTGTCGGTGGTCGGTGCGCCGTTGGCGATGTGCTCCTTCATGGCGTTTTCCGGCGCCATCAGATAGTTCAGCAGGGCATAGCCGGCGGCCTTGTTGGCGGCACTCTTCGGGATCGCGTAGAAATCCGACCAGATTTCACCACCGTCCTTGCCGAGCACGAACTGGATTTCCGGCATGTCGCGGTTGAGCTGGGCGCCGTCATTGGTCCAGCACATGGTCATCCAGGCATCGGTCGCGCGCATCGACGGCTGGTAGTCGCTGTTGATGGCGTAGAGATGCGGCTTCACCTTGATCAGCAGCTCCTCGGCCTTGGCTAGTTCGTCCGGCTTGATCGAGTTGAAGGAAAACCCAAGCGATACCAGCGCATTGCCGATGGTGGTGAGCTGGTAGTCGTGGACCATGGCGCGGCCGTCGGCCTCGGTCATGGCGATCTCGAAGAAGTCCTTCCAGCTGGTCACCGGCGTCTTGATCTTTCCGGAGTTGAGCGCGATGCCGGTTGTGCCCCAGTTCTTCGGCACGGCATAGGTCTTGCCGTCGACGACGCCTTCGTTTGTGAAGCGCGCCGTCTCGGTCGAGGCGTCGTAATTCGGCAGCTTCGACAGATCGAGCTCGTCGATGAGGCCGAGCTTCACATAGGTGGAGATCGTGTAGTTGGTGGGAACGAAGAGGTCCCAACCGGTGCCGCCGGCCTGGAGCTTCGCCAGCATTTCCTCGTTGGAGCCGAAGACATTGACCTCGACGGCAACGCCGGTTGCCGCCTGGAAGGCCTCGAACGTCGCGGGGTCATGGTAGTTCGGCCAGGTGGCGATCGACATCTGCGTGCCGAGATCGCCGGCAAAGGCATTGGAGTTGAAGAGGCCCGGCTGGCGCGCGAGAACTGCGGTCGCAAGCCCGAGGCCGGTGACGCCGAGGAAGTGGCGGCGCGTAACCGAGCCGCGCTTCAGGCGCATCAGTTCGTCCGAGAGTTGATCGGCGGTGATAGGGGCATTTTCTCTGTACCATTTGCTCATGACGCTGTTCCCTTTATCGTTTGACGTTCATGCGTAGGCGGCAGAACCGGCTTGGTGAGGCCGGGAGAGTTCAGGCTGGAAAGACGTGCAGCGCGTTCGGATCGAAGGCGAGGCCGACCTTTTCGCCGGGCTCCACCAGTTCGCTGTCGCCGAGCGTGCGACGGTCGGCCGTCACCAGGAAATCGCCGAGCCCGTCGACCGCGACGGAGTATTCGACGGCTGAGCCCAAAAAGATCCGGTGAGTGACGGTGCCGGCAAGCGCGTCTGCGCTGGCGGCGCCGTTGCGCGTCAGGCGGATCGCTTCGGGCCTGAGCGCCACCGTTGCCGCACCCTTCGTTCCATTGACGGCAGGGGTGGCGAAGCGGGCGCCGTTGGCAAGGACAAGCGACGAGGCGCCGTCGACGGTCGCATCGATGCGGTTGGTCTTGCCGACGAAATCGGCGACGAAGAGGCTTGCGGGACGATCGTAGATCTCCTGCGGCGGGCCGACCTGGACGATGCGGCCGGCATTCATGACGCAGACAAAATCGCTCATCGACAGCGCTTCTTCCTGATCGTGGGTGACGAGCACGAAGGTGATGCCGAGCTCGCGCTGCAGCGTCTGCAGCTCGATCTGCATGGCGGTGCGCAGCTTCTTGTCGAGGGCGGCGAGGGGCTCGTCGAGCAGCAGCACCTTCGGCTTGTTGACGATGGCGCGGGCGAGCGCCACGCGCTGCTGCTGGCCGCCGGACATTTCGTGGATGCGGCGCTTGCCGAAACCGCCGAGCCGTACCATCTCCAACGCCTCCTGGGCGCGGCGGGAAATCTCGGCGCTGGCGATGCGCGGCCGCATCTGCCTCAAGCCGTAGGAGACGTTCTGCTCGACATCGAGATGGGGAAACAGCGCATAGTGCTGGAACACCATGTTGACCGGGCGGCGGTAGGCGGCAACACCGTTCATCGGCTCGCCGCTGATGAAGACCGTGCCCTCGCTCGGCTGCTCGAAGCCGCCGATCATACGCAGGCAGGTGGTCTTGCCGCAGCCGGAAGGCCCGAGAAGCGCCATGAAGGCGCCACGCGGCACCTCGAGATTAATGTCCGATACGGCCGTCACGGCGCCATAACGTTTGGCAACCGAACGGAATTCGATGTCGTTCGTCGAAGCGGATGTCACGTCTGTTCCCTGCGGTTGTTTTCGGATGCAGCCAGGAATCTCCCGTCCTGGCACTCCACCGTCATTGATATGCAGCCTAGTCAGCGCGCACCCTGCCGGTATATACCCCGAGAGAGGTATTTCAACGCGGAATGCTCTGTGTGAGGAGTATACCCCGGAGCAGGAAATATCGGCCGGGAGGGCGGTTTGAGCGTCGATCTCGAGGGGCTTTTTCAGGTCATGGCACCGTTGGTGGCAGGTCCTGCGCTAGACGACGAGGCGGTCGGCACCGCCTATCGGCGGCTGATGTCGACGCTGATGACCTTCGACTATGTGGTCGTCTTTGCCTATCGCGGCAAGGAACGGCCGATCGATCTCTTCAGCACCTTCAACGCCAAGGATCATGTGCTTTTCGTCAGCCTCTACCAGGCGGGGCCCTATCTGCTTGACCCGTTCTACCATGCGGCGTCACAGGGCAAGCCGGGCATCTGGCGGATGCGGGAACTGGCGCCTGACCGGTTTTTCTCCTCGGAATATTATCGCACCTACTATGTGCAGACCGGGCTTGCGGAGGAAGTCGGCTTCTTCGTGCCGGTCGACGAGCAGATCACCGTCGTGCTGTCGCTGATGAGGCGCGAGGCGACGGGGCCGTTCAGCGCCGCGGAATTCGCCCTGTTGAAGAAGGTCGAGCCGCTGGTGTCGGCGCTGGTGCGGCACCACTGGGCGGGTCTCGGCCGCCGATTCGATGCCGCACTGGCAAAAACCGGAAGGAGCCGCCGCAAGGCGACCCACCCGCCGGCCGATGGCGTCTGGCAGCATCTCAATCTGACGGACCGCGAAGCCTCGATCATCGAGCTGGTGTTGCAGGGCCATTCGTCTGAATCGATCGGCCTCAGGCTCGGCATCTCAACCGGTACGGTCAAGGTTCACCGCCGCAACGTCTACCGCAAGCTCGGCATTTCCTCGCAGACGCAGCTTCTCTCGCTTTATCTCCGCAATCTCGGCCAGTAAGAAGGGCTGAGCCGCAGGCCGGCGTTTTGGTCGGTCAGCGTGTCGGCGAGCCGCTGAGAATGCCTTGTTTGAGGTGCAGTGCACCCCGCTCTCCCTCATCCTCGCCCTTGTGGCGGGAATCCAGCGACCCGGCGTCTGCCGGGTCAAAAGTCCTTTCAGCCCAAAGACTTGCGCTGACTGGATTCCTGTGACGGGCACAGGAATCAGGAGGATTTGGCTTTCGTTCGTTTCCTCAGCTGCCGGCCCGCCCGTGGCAGCAGTTTAACCGACATTCCTATCGTCGATACGGATTGGTGCCGCTTTCGCCGACGACCGATGCATTCAAGCCTTCGCTACGGTTTTGTGCCGTTCCGGCCGGCGGCGATCATCGGGTCTCCGCCCCTGACACCCGCATCAAACACGCCCTAATCCACATCACTCCCCGCCGATCCACAAACTGTGATCGCGTCGCGCACGTTCTTGCTTGACATTTTTTGCACGCCATGAAATTTCTTTCATTAACGGATAAAAATATCACGCGATGCAAAAATTATCATGCAGCGCAACAAGGACCGGGTGGAGACAATGACGATTGGTGGGACAGGCATTCGTGACGACGAGACCAGCATGGCGACGCGGGCGGCCTGGCTGCACTATGCCGGCGGGCTGACCCAGGCCGAGGTCGCCAAGCGCCTGGGGCTTACCTCGCTCAAAGCCCATCGGCTGATCATGAAGGCCAACCAGGAAGGACTGGTGAAGGTCTATATCGACGGCGAAGTCTCGGAGTGTGTCGAGCTCGAGCAGGCGCTTTCGGCCCGCTTTGGCCTCGACTATTGCGAGGTGGTGCCGGACTTCGATTCCGACGATCTGCCCCTGAAGGCGCTCGGTATTTCCGGCGCACAGTTCCTGAAACGCGAGATCGAGCGCGGCGAGACGGCGCTGGTCGGCGTCGGCCACGGCCGCACGCTTGCCGCTTGCGTCGAATATCTGCCGCGCATGACAAGCGGCAACACCCGCTTCGTCTCGTTGCTCGGCGGTCTCACCCGCAAGTTTTCGGCCAACCCGCATGACGTAATCCACCGGCTCGCCGAACGCACCGGTGCTGAAGCCTATGTCATGCCGGTGCCGTTCTTCGCCAACACGGTCGAGGATCGTGACGTGCTCTTCAGCCAGCGCGGCGTGCGCGAGGTCTTCGATCTCGCCAAGACCGCCGACCTGCTGATGGTCGGCATCGGCACGGTTGAGCGCGAGGCATCGCTGGTCTCGACCGGCATGATCGAGATGAGCGAGATCGAGGAGATTCAGAAGGGCGGGGCGATGGGCGAGCTGCTCGGCCACTTCTTCGACAAGGACGGCGCACCAGTCGAAACAGCGTTGTCCGACCGGACCTTCACGCTCAGCCGCGACGACCTGAAGAACCGCCGCACGGTTGCCGTGGCCGGCGGCAAGATCAAGGTGCCGGCCATTCGCGCCGTGCTCGCAAGCGGGCACCTGAGCGGCCTCATCACCGACGAGCGGACTGCACGGGCGCTTGCCGCTGACAGCGCATGAGGCGCTGAACATTCGGGGCCATTGCGGAGGGCAGGGAGGATCTGCCGTCCAGGCCTTAAAGGGAGGAATACCGGTGGGGTAGCCGGCAGTTGCAATCATACCCGCAACGGAGGAGAAGACGAATGTACGAGAAGGAGAAGGACCTCATCAGCGCATTCCTGCGTGGGGAGGTGGACCGCCGCGGCATGCTCAAGGGATTGGGTGCGGCAGGCTTGACGGCCGGCACGGCCGGTACGTTGTTCAACATGATGTCGACCCGGGCGCTCGCCGCCGATTTCGACTGGAAGGCGCATTCCGGCAAGAAGCTGAAGCTGCTTTTGAACAAGCACCCTTACGCCGATGCGATGATCGCCAACCTGCAGGCCTTCAAGGATCTGACCGGCATCGAGGTCACCTATGACGTCTTTCCGGAAGACGTCTATTTCGACAAGGTGACGGCGGCGCTGTCGTCGGGCTCGGCCGAATACGACGCCTTCATGACCGGCGCCTACATGACCTGGACCTATGGCCCGGCCGGCTGGATCGCCGACCTCAACGAATGGATCAAGGATCCGACCAAGACCAATCCCAACTACAACTGGGACGATTTCCTTGCCGGCGTGAAGAACTCCTGCGCCTGGAACGGCCAGCCGGGCGGGGCGCTTGGGTCCGAAGACGCCAAGCAATGGTGCATTCCGTGGGCGTTCGAGCAGAACAACATCACCTATAACCGCGAGATGTTCGACAAGGCCGGCGTCGAATTGCCGAAGAACCTCGACGACATGATCGCGGTTGCGGCCAAGCTGCAGAAGGACATCGGCGGCATTTACGGCATCGGCGTGCGTGGTTCGCGCTCCTGGGCGACGATCCATCCGGGCTTCCTGTCGGGTTATGCCAACTTCAACCAGAAGGACCTGAACGTCGGCGCGGACGGCAAGATGTCGGCAGCGATGAACACCGACGATTCGAAGGCCTATCACGCCAAGTTCGTGCAGATGATCCAGGAAAGCGGCCCGAAGGACTGGTCGACCTATACCTGGTATCAGGTCGGCACCGACCTTGGCGCCGGCGCGTCGGCGATGATCTTCGACGCCGATTGCCTAGGTTACTTCATGAACGGCGGCGACAACAAGATGGCCGGCAAGCTCGGCTATGCCGCCTTTGCCGCCAACCCGGAGGCGACGGCCTCGACGCCGAACATCTGGATCTGGTCGCTCGCCATGTCCAACTTCTCCAGGGATAAGGACGCCACCTGGTACTTCCTGCAGTGGGCTTCCGGTCCGGAACATGCGCTGTTTGGCGCCACCAAGATGGACTTCGTCGATCCGGTTCGCCAGTCGATCTGGAAGGACGAGATCTTCCGCGAGAAGCTGAACGGCAAGTATCCGGGTTATGTCGAAATGTTCGACGCCTCGGCCGCCGGCGCCTCCATCAAGTTCACGCCGCAGCCGCTGTTCTTCGACGTCACCACCGAATGGGCGGCGACGCTGCAGAAGATGGTCGCCAAGCAGGTGCCTGTCGATGAAGGTCTCGACCAGCTTGCAGAAAGCATCAACCGCCAGCTCCAAGAGGCGGGTCTCGGCTGATAGGCCTCCCAAGCGATGCCCGGCGCTGACAAGCGCCGGGCATCCCGAGATGCCGGCTGAGCCGGCCTGTTGCGACCGGTTTGAGGTTGCACCGAAATCAACCCGAGATGCCGAGGGACTGGCGCGGCGCCTATAGGCTCCCGCGTGCCGCGTGCTCTTTAAAGACTTCAGGAACGGAGCTCGACATGGCTTCAACAGAAATCCTCCGCAGACCGGCCTCCGGTTTCAGGATCAGCAGGAAGATGCTTCCCTACGTGCTGAGCCTGCCGGCGTTGCTCGTGTGCATCGGCATCCTCATCCCGTTCTTCACGGCGGTAATCTATTCCTTCCAGCGCTATCGGCTGAGCCAGCCCTGGGCGCGCCAGTTCAACTGGGGCGAAAACTATCTCAACTTCGTCACCGACCCGGCCTTCTGGAACACGCTCAAGGTGTCGCTGCTCTATGCCGGGCTCACCGTGACGCTGGAACTCTTGCTCGGTCTCGGCATCGCGCTGCTTTTGCAGCGGCGCTCGACGGTCAACAACTTCATCTCGATCATGCTGCTTCTGCCGCTGATGATCGCGCCGGCGCTCGCCGCCTTGATGTGGAAGCTGATGACCAATCCGAGCTTCGGCATCCTCAGCTATCTCGCAAGCCTCATCGGCCTGCATGATTTCCGCTGGGCGTCCTCGCCGGACACCGCGCTTCTGACCGTCGTTCTCGTCGATATCTGGGTCTACACGCCCTTCATCATGATCCTGCTTCTGGCGGGTCTGCGCTCGCTGCCGACGCAGCCCTTCGAGGCGGCGGCCCTCGACGGCGTGCCGCGCAGCTTCGTCTTCTTCCGCATCACGCTGCCGATGCTGACGCCCTATATCCTGACGGCGACGCTCTTCCGGCTGCTCGACAGCATCCAGCAGTTCGACATCATCTATGCGATGACGCAAGGCGGACCCGGCAACACGCTCACCGTCTTCCAGGTCGAGGCCTATCTCAACTTCTTCCAGTCGACCAATGTCGGTCGTTCGGCAGCGCTTCTGATCATCCTGTGGGCGATCACCTACACGCTGTCCAACGTCTTCATCAAGAACTGGCTGCGGCTGCGCGAACGCGCTCGCGGCGAAGCTTAAGGGAGGGACCAATGGAAACCATGTCTCCGCTCGAACGGGTCTTGCGCGGTCTCGCCCTCACGCTCGTCGTCGTCTTCTTCATGTTCCCGATCGTCTGGATCTTCCTGATGTCGTTCCAGACGAACGAGACGATCCTCGCAATCCCACCGTCGATCGTGTTCTCGCCGACGCTCTCGAACTATGCGGCGCTGATCACCGGCAAGCTGCAGACGGCGGCCGGTACGCTCGACATCGCCTTCATGCGCAATCTCGGCAACTCGATCTTCCTGTCGGTCGCCTCCGTTGCCGTAGCGCTCGTGCTCGGCGTGCCCGCGGCCTATGCGTTTGCCCGCCACAAGTTCAAAGGTTCGGAGGACATCGCGTTTACGCTGCTGTCCTTCCGCTTCGCGCCGCCTCTCCTGGTGCTACTGCCGCTGACGCAGTATTTCCAGTGGCTCGGCCTCTCCAACACCTATTTCGGCCTGATCTGGGTCTACCAGCTCATCTGCCTGCCACTCATCCTCTGGATCGTGCGCGGCTACTTCGAGGATATCTCGGCCGACGTCGAATATGCCTATCGCATCGCCGGCCATTCCTGGTTCGCGACCTTCCGCAAGATCGCCCTGCCGCTCGCCGGACCCGGCATTGCCGCCGCCGGCCTGCTCGCCTTCATCTTCGCCTGGAACAACTTCGTCTTCGCGCTGGTGCTGGCGTCCGCCGACAAGCAGCCGGTGACGGTGGGCGCGCTCGCCTTCGTCACGTCCTCGGGCATCCAGTACGGGCAGATCGCCGCCGCCATCGTGCTCTCGGTCACGCCGACGCTCGCACTTGCACTCTACGCCCAGCGCTACCTCGTCGAAGGCCTGTCGCTCGGCGCGGTGAAAGGGTAACTCATGACCACGCTGCAACTGAAGAATATCGTCAAGCGCTACAAGAGCCAGACGGTTCTCGACGACCTAACGCTCGACGTCGCCGATGGCGAGCGGCTGGTGCTTTTCGGCCCTTCCGGTGCCGGCAAGACCGTGCTGCTGCGATTGGTCGCCGGCGTCATCGAGCCGGACGAGGGCCGGGTGCTGATCGGCGGCGAGGACATGACCGATGTCGATGCCGAGCATCGCGGTGTCGGCATGGCCTTCCAGAACTTTGCGCTCTTCCCGCACATGAGCGCCTTCGACAATATCGCAAGCCCGCTGACGGCGACGAAATCGTCGAAGGACAGGATCGCCGCCGGCGTGCAGAAGGTCGCGAAACTGCTGAAGATCGACCATGTGCTGAGCCATCACCCAAAGGCGCTTTCCAACGGCCAGAAGCAGCGGACCGCGCTTGCCCGCGCGCTCGTCGGCTCGCCGCCGCTTCTGCTGCTCGATGATCCCTTGCGCAACGTCGATGCAAAGCTCCGCTTCGAGATGCGGCTGGAACTGCCGCGGCTGCTCGCGGCGCAAGGCGCAACCGTCGTCTACGTCACCCAGGACTACAAGGAGGCGATGGCGCTCGGTGACCGCATCGCCGTCATGGCCGCTGGCCGCATCCGCCAGGTCGGAACGCCGCAGGAAATCTACAATGCGCCGGCTGATATCGAGATCGCGCGGCTCTTCGGCGATCCCACCATCAACCTGCTCGATGTCGTGCCGCAGCGTGGCGGTGAAGGCGTCTTCGTCGAACTCTCGAATGTCCGGGTGCGACTGGCCGATTACGGCGCCGACGTCGTCGGCAGACAATGCGTGCTCGGTCTGCGCCCAGAGGCCTTGAGCTTCGTCGATGCCACCGCGCCCAGTGCGATCCCTGTGACGGTGGAGGCGGAAACGCCGCTCAACGAAAAGACCGTGACGCTGGCACTGACCGCGCGTGGCCGCGAAATCCTGGTGTCGCGTCCGGCTGGTACGCCTGGTCCGGTCGCAGGCCCGGCCCATATTGCCGTCAATGGCATGCAGGCCTTCCTCTTCGACAAGACGAGCGGCGCCCTGCTGCCGCGCGCCGACCTCGCAGCCAAGCGCAATGGAGAAGCGGCATGACCGACACCGCTCTTTTGATCAAGGACGTCGACAAGTTCTACGGCCCTGTCGATTACGGCGTGCATGCCGTGAAGAAGCTGAACATGGATGTTCAGAAGGGCGAGATCATCGCGCTGCTCGGCTCGTCCGGCTGCGGCAAGACCTCGACATTGCGGATGATCGCCGGCTTCGAGGCGGTCTCGCGTGGCACGATCTCGCTTGCCGGCCGTGCGGTCCAGACCCTGCCGCCGGTGCGCCGCAACGTCGCCATGGCGTTTGAGGGTTATTCGCTCTACCCGCCGCTGACGGTGCGCGAGAACATCGCCTTCGCGCTGAAGGCGTCGAAGCTTTCGCAGGGCGTCGTCGACGAGAAGGTGGCTGGTATCGCCAAGCTTCTGGAAATCGAGGACATCCTCGGGCGCTACCCGAGCTCGATTTCCGGCGGCCAGCAGCAACGCGCCTCGCTTGGGCGCGCTCTCATCCGCGATGCCAACCTGCATCTGCTCGACGAGCCGATGGGACAACTGGAGCCGCAGCTTCGCGCACTGCTTCGCGGTCGCATCAAGCACTACATCAAGGAGCGCGGGCTGACGGCGATCCTCGTCACCCACGACCAGACGGAGGCGAACGCGCTCGCCGACCGCATCGCCGTCATGGAAGGCGGGGTGCTGCAGCAGTTCGACACCCCGCAGAAGATCAAGGAGCGGCCGGCCAATCTCTTCACCGGCACCTTCGTCGGCGAGCCGCCGATGAACGTCTTCGAGGCCAGCGTTTCGGGATCGGAGAGCAAAGTTGCCTTCGGCCTCAAGGATGGCGTGCGGCTCGAATATTCAGCCTCGGACTTCTCGCATGCGGTGCGTGATGCGCTGGTTCAGCGGCAGAAGGTGGTGCTCGGCATCCGGCCCTATTCGGTGCGCCGCAGCGCCGACGGCGTCACCGGCCGCGTGGCCGTCAACCAATGGCTGGGTGACCAGACCCATATCGCCGCGGATTTTGCCGGCGGCACCATGGTGCTGGTCGAGCACGACCGGACGGAGCTTGATGTCGGCCAGCCGATCGGCATCCATCTCGACCCGTCGAGCCTGCATGTCTTCGACGGCGAAAGCGGCCGGGCGATCAGCCATGGACAGGAGCTCGCCTGATGCGGGACATCCTCATCGGCATAGATGCGGGTACGTCGGTCATCAAATCGGTGGCCTTCGACCTGCGCGGTCGGCAGATCGCCATGGCGGCCCTGCCGAACGCCTATGAGGCCGTGGGCCGCGCCGGCAGCGTGCAGGATCTCGACCGCACCTGGGCCGATGCGGCCGCGACGCTCAAGCAGCTCTCCGACAAGATCGAAAACCTCCCTGGCCGTGTTGCCGCGATCGCGGTGACCGGTCAGGGGGATGGCACCTGGATGATCGACAGGGCAGGCGAGCCCGTTGGCAAGGGCTGGCTCTGGCTTGATGCGCGCGCCGGCGAGACGGTGGAGCGGCTACGCGCCGACAGCGGTGATATCGCCCGCTTTCTAAGCACCGGCGTGGGGCTCGCCGCCTGCCAGCAGGGCCCGCAGCTTCGCTGGATGCACGACCATGCGCCCGAGATGCTCAACGGTGTCGCAACGACGTTCCATTGCAAGGACTGGCTCTATTTCAAGCTGACCGGCAAGCGGGCGACCGACCCATCCGAGGCCAATTTCAGCTTCGGCAATTTCCGCACCCGCAGCTACAACGACGACGTCATCGCCTTCCTCGGCCTCGAAAAGCTGAAGCATGTGCTGCCCGAGATCGTCGATGGTGCCTCGACCCATCACCTGCTTTCGGCCGAAGCCGCTCGCATCACGGGGCTCACCGAAGGCACGCCTGTTGTGCTCGGTTACGTCGATGTGGTCTGCACCGCGCTCGGTGCCGGCCTCTATGATCCCGGCACCGATACTGGCTGCTCGATCATCGGTTCGACCGGCATGCATATGCGACTGGCCAACGGTGCCGACGATGTGCGCCTCAACCGCGACTTGACCGGCTACACCATGTGCATGCCGATCCCGGGCACCTATGCGCAGATGCAGTCGAATATGGCAGCGACGCTCAACATCGACTGGATCCTGTCGGTGGCATCCGGGCTGCTCAAGGGCATGGGCGTCGAAAAATCGAAGGACGAACTGCTTTCCCATGTCGACGGCTGGCTTGCGGACGCCAAGGACACGCCGCTGATCTTCCAGCCCTATATCTCGGAGGCGGGCGAGCGCGGGCCTTTCGTCGACGCCTCGGCCCGCGCCTCCTTCGTCGGCCTCTCGATCACCCACGGTTTCGGCGACATGGTGAAGGCGGTCTTTGACGGGCTCGCCATGGCGGCGCGCGATTGCTACGCGGAAATGGGGCCGCTGCCGGCGCGCATCCAGCTGACGGGTGGTGCTGCCCGCAGCGCCTCGCTCCGCCGCATCCTCGGAGCGGCGCTCGGCGCCAGCGTCCAGACGAGCGAACGGGAAGAGGCGGGTGCTGCCGGTGCTGCCATGATCGCCGCCGTCTCGCTCGGCATCTATCCCTCGATGGCCGATTGCCTCGGCGATTGGGTCACCCCCTACCAACGACCGGCGGAAGCCGCCGATCCGGTGCTTAGCTGTCGCTTTGACGAACTCTTCCCCGCCTACCAGCAGTCGCGAACAGCGCTCAGACCCGTCTGGCACGCACTCTCCCAAGGTGTTGACGCCGGAAATCAACAGGAAAGACCGAAATGAAGAAGATAGCCATTATCGGCGACCGGTTCATGCTGCCGGACGTCTTCCGCGACAAGATCGTCGAGGCGACCGGCAACGGCCATGACATCCGCACGCTCGAACTGCCCTGGCCCGATGTGCCGATGGAGCACGGCTATGCCGTCGAAGGCATGGACGGGCTGAAGGAATACCTCGGCAAGCCTGAGGACATCGTCGGCTTCATCGGCGACGCGGAAATCCTGGTGACGCAGCTGGCGCCGCTGTCTCGGGGGATGCTGGCGGCACTGCCCGGCCTCAAGCTCGTCGCGGTCTCGCGCGGCGGACCTGTGAATATCGACATGGGTGCGGCGCGCGACGCAGGTGTGCGCGTCGTCAACACGCCCGGCCGCAATGCGAGCGCCGTTGCCGAATTCACGCTCGGCGCGATCCTCGCCGAGACGCGGCTGATCCGCACCGGGCATGAGGCGCTGCGCAAGGGCGAATGGCGCGGCGATCTCTATCGCGCCGACCGCACCGGCCGCGAACTCTGCGAAATGACCGTTGGCGTCATCGGTTACGGCAATATCGGCACGAAGGTCGTGCGTCTGCTGCGCGCCTTCGGCACCAAGGTGCTGGTGCACGACCCCTATGTGCAGCTTTCGGCGGACGACCTCAATGCCGGCGTCGAGCAGGTCTCGCTCGACGATCTTCTGTCCCGCTCGGACCTCGTGACGCTGCATCCCCGCGTCACGGAGGAGACGCGCAACATGATGAACGCCGAGACCTTCGCCAAGATGAAGCCGGGCGCGATCTTCGTGAACACGGCGCGTGGCCCGCTCTGCGACTACGACGCGCTCTATGAAAACCTGCTGAGCGGCCATCTCTCGGCGGCGATGCTGGAGACCTTCGCCGTGGAGCCGGTACCGGAGGATTGGCCGCTGCTGCAACTCCCCAATGTGACGCTGACGCCGCATATCGCCGGCGCCTCGGTGCGCACCGTGACCTTTGCCGCCGAAATGGCGGCCGAGGAAGTCCGCCGCTACATCGCCGGCCTGCCGCCGGTTCATCCCTGCTGAGGTGACAGTTATGAGCGAACGCGAACTGCGCCAGTCGATCGTCGACCATTGCCGCCACATGAACGCCATCGGGCTCAACCAGGGCACGTCGGGCAATATCAGCCTGCGCCACGGCGAGACCATGCTGGTGACGCCCTCGGGCATTCCCTATGACGAGATGACGTCCGAGATGATCGTCGCCATGCAGATCGAGGGCGAATACGGAAGCTGGTCAGGGCCGAAGAAGCCGTCGGTCGAATGGCCGTTTCACCTGGATATCCTGCGCGCTCGGCCGGAGGTCGGTGCCGTCGTCCACACCCATGCGATGTATTCGACCATTCTGGCGATCGCCCGCAAGCCGATCCCGGCGTGCCACTACATGATCGCGGCCTTCGGCGGCAGTGATGTGCGCGTCGCGGACTACGAGCGCTATGGCACCAAGGCGCTCTCCGACAGCGTCTTGCGCGCCCTCGAAGGCCGCAGTGCCTGCCTGATGGCGAACCACGGCATGATCGCGACCGGCGCGAGCCTGGAGAAGGCGATGTGGGCGGCGGTCGAGCTCGAGACGATCGCCAAGCAGTACTACCACACGCTGCTGATCGGCGGCCCGGTGCTCCTGTCGGAGGCCGAGATATCAGGCGTGATCGAGGGCTTCTCCACCTATGGCCTGCAGGACAAGACGAAGGCGGCGTGAGGCATGGCGGCGATGGCGACAGGAGTAACGACGGTGGGTTCCGAGACCAGAGTGTATGATCTGTTTGTCATCGGCGGCGGCGTCAATGGCGCGGGCATTGCGCGCGACGCCGCCGGGCGAGGGCTTTCGGTTCTCTTGTGCGAGAAGGACGATCTGGCGCAGGGCACGAGCTCGCGTTCGGGCAAGCTGGTGCATGGCGGTCTGCGCTATCTCGAATATTACGAGTTTCGTCTGGTGCGCGAGGCGCTGATCGAACGCGAGGTGCTGCTTCAGTCCGCGCCGCACATCATCTGGCCGATGCGTTTCGTGCTGCCGCACAACCCGGAGGATCGGCCGGCCTGGCTCGTGCGGCTCGGGCTCTTCCTCTATGACCATCTCGGCGGACGCAAACGGCTGCCGGGGACGCGGAGCCTCAATCTTTCGACCGCGCCTGAGGGCGCGCCGATCAAGCGCGAGTATCGCAGGGCGTTCGAGTATTCCGACTGTTGGGTGGATGACGCCCGCCTCGTGGTTCTGAACGCGCTCGATGCACGCTCCCGTGGCGCCCGGGTCTTGACGCGCACCGCCTGCAGCGCGATCCGCCGGCGGGACGGGCTCTGGTTTATCGAGATGACCGATACGCGAACCGGGGCGAAGACCGAGGCGAGGGCGCGGTGTGTGGTCAACACGGCCGGCCCCTGGGTCAACGACGTCATCGGCCGGATCGGCGGGCTGAACTCCAGCCGCAGCGTGCGCCTGGTCAAGGGCAGCCACATCGTCGTGCCGAAGTTCTGGGAGGGACGGCAGGCCTACCTGGTGCAGAACCCGGACAAGCGGGTGATCTTCATCAACCCCTACCAGAATGACCTGGCGCTGATCGGGACGACGGATATCCCTTACGAAGGCCGGCCGGAGGACGTATCGGCCGACGGCAACGAGATCAGCTATCTGCTGAAGTCGGTAAACCGCTACTTCAAGCAACAACTGACCTCTGACGATATCGTCTACAGCTTCTCCGGCGTGCGCCCGCTCTATGACGACAATGCCGAAAACCCCTCCGCCGTCACCCGCGACTACATCTTCGAGGTCGATGCGGCCGATGGCCAGGCGCCTCTGCTCTCGGTCTTCGGCGGCAAGATCACCACGTTCCGCAAGCTTTCCGAACATGCATTGGAACGGCTGAAGCCCTTCTTCCACAAGATGGGGCCAGCCTGGACGGCGAGCGCGCATCTGCCGGGCGGCGATATGGCGGATGCCGATTTCGAGCAGTTCCTGGGTGATCTCAAGGCGCGCTACCGCTGGCTGCCCGCCGATCTCGCCAAGCATTATGCGCGGCTCTACGGCACGCGGACGCATGCGCTGCTCGCCGGTGCCACCGCGGTCGAGGATCTCGGGCGGGCCTTCGGTTCGCTCCTTCGTGAGCGCGAGGCGCGCTTCCTCATCGAAAACGAATGGGCGCTGACGGCGGACGACATTCTCGACCGTCGGACAAAACACGGCCTGCACATGACACTGGCCGAGCGGCAGGCCTTCACCCATTGGCTGGAACGCCAGCAGGCGGCGGCCTGAAGGAGACTGAGATGCGAAGTCTGGAATTCGAAGCGCTTCTCGATCTTTCGGCCCGTATCGGGTCGGATCCGCTGCTGGTGCAGGGGGCGGGCGGCAACACCTCGATCAAGGAGGGTGGGGCGCTCTGGATCAAGGCCTCGGGGCTCTGGCTGGCGCATGCCCGCCAGCGCGACGTCATGGTGCCAGTGGCGCTCGATCCGTTGCTCGATGCGCTGGAGCGCAATGATCCGGCGACGGAGAAGGCCCAGGACTTCGTGATTGCCGAGCGCAACCCCTCGGGCCTGCGCCCTTCGATCGAAACGACGGTGCATGCGCTGATGCCGCAGAGGGTGGTGGTGCATGTGCATTGCGTCGAGACGATCGCGACGGCGGTGCAGACGATCGGTGCTGCGATCGCCGCCGAGCGGCTTGCCGGCTTTCCGCATGTCTTTGTGCCCTATGCGCGGCCGGGCCTGCCGCTGGCCAGGGCGATCGCCGAACGGGTGCAGGACAACACATCGGTGCTGGTCCTCGGCAATCATGGCCTTGTCGTCGCTGCCGAGAGCGTGGTCGATGCGACCATCCTGCTGACCGACATCACGCGCTGCCTGACCGGGCAGAGGCGGGAGGCGCCGACGGCGGATGTGGCGGCCCTTTCGCGGCTTGCCGTCGACAGCGACTACCGGCTGCCGGAGGATCCGTACCTGCACGCGGTGGCGGCCGACCTCGACAGCTGCCGGCTTGCCGCCGGCGGCAGCCTCTATCCCGACCACGTGATTTTCCTCGGCAAGGGCGTCGTAGTAGCCGCTCCCGGCGAGACCGCGCTTGCGATCGAGGCGAAGCGGCGTGCTGCCGGCGAGAGCCTGCCGCCGTTGCTGCTTTTCCCCGGCAAGGGCGTGCTGGTGCAGAAGGAGATGTCCGCCGGCGCCTTCGCCATGGCGCGGTGCCTTGCCGACGTGACGGCACGCATTCCGGCGGATGCTCGCCTGCGCTACCTGACGGAAGCGGAAAACGCGGAACTTCTCGGATGGGATGCTGAGAAATACCGCCAGCAGCTCAACCGCGCCGGACAGGTGCTGCAATGAGCGGTGACAAGCTGGTCCTCGGCATCGATATTGGCACCTCGGGCGCGCGGGCAGTGGCCATGGCCGCGGATGGCGTCGTCGTCGCATCGGGTGCGGCGAGACTCGCGTCCTTCTCCGGGGATCATCGCGATCCCATCGGCTGGTGGAAGGCGGTGCAGGCGGCGCTCGGCGAAACGCTCGGAAGTATCGACAGGCGACAGGTTACAGCGCTCGCGATCGACGGCACGTCCGGAACGATGCTGCCGGTCGATCAAAGCGGTGCGCCGCTGGCGACGCCGATGATGTACAACGATCCGGTTGCCGACCGGGCTCTTCTCGATGCGGTTTCCGCCCATGCGCCGCGGGAGAGTGCTGCCCATGGCGCCACATCCGGCCTTGCCAAGCTTCTCGCCTTCCAGTCGGTGCCGGATGTTTTCCGGGTGATCCATCAAGCCGATTGGCTCGCCGGGCACTTCACCGGGCTCTATGATGTCTCCGACGAAAACAATGCCCTCAAGACTGGCTACGACCCGGTATCACGCTCGTGGCCGGAGTGGATCGGAAGGACGGGGGCGCGTGTCGAGCTTTTGCCAGACGTGCTGCCAGCCGGCGCGCCGATCGCGACCATCGCGCCGGCGGCGGCCGAAGCCTTTGATCTACCGGCCGGCGTGGTGATCGTTGCCGGCACCACGGACGGGTGCGCCTCGTTCCTGGCAACGGGCGCCGATCAGCCGGGGGACGGCGTCAGCGCGCTTGGCACGACTTTGACGGTGAAGATGCTCTCCGAACGGCCGCTGTTTGCGCCGGAATATGGGCTCTACAGCCACCGCATCGGCGAGATGTGGCTTGCGGGTGGGGCATCCAATACCGGCGGGGTGGTGCTCGCCGAGCATTTCTCGCCGGAAAGGATCGCCGTGCTTTCTGAGGAGATCAACCCGGTCGTCGATACCGGGCTCGACTACTATCCGCTCGTCAAACCCGGCGAGCGTTTTCCGGTCGCCGATTCGGATTTTCTGCCGCGGATGAGCCCACGGCCGGCCGACGATGCGACCTTTCTGAAGGCAATCTTCGAAGGCATTGCCGGGGTCGAGAGCCTCGCCTACCAGCGGTTGGCCGCGCTCGGCGGGCCGACGCTTCGTTCGCTCCGCAGCGTTGGCGGCGGCGCGAAGAATGCGGCCTGGACCGCAATCCGCGCGCGCAAGTTCGGCGTGCCATTCCTGCCGGTTCTCTCGGAGGAGGCCGCCGCCGGCACGGCGCGGCTTGCGCTGGCCGGCGCCAGGAAGGCAGGTGTGCTGTGACGGTCGTGCAAACCATCGAGAGGCTGAGTGCGATTGCCGATCGCTACGACGCCTTCCTGATCGACCAGTTCGGCGTGCTGCGCGACGGGCGCGGTCCGTATCCGGTGGCGGCCGACACGCTGGTGCGGCTGAAGGATGCCGGAAAACGCATCATCATCCTCTCCAACTCGGGCAAACGTTCCGCGGAGAACGACCGTCGCCTTGTAGACATCGGCTTTGCCGCCGGCAGTTGGGACTGGTTCCTGACTTCGGGGGAGGTCGCCTGGCAGATCCTCAAGCGAGAAGGCGCAGGCAGCGCAGGCACGCCGCGCAAGTGCCTGCTGATCAGCCGTGACAACGATCTGTCGCCGATCAAAGGGCTCGACCTCGAGCGCACGACAAGCGGCGCTGATGCCGATATCGTGCTGCTTTCGGCGAGCGAAGGCGATCTCTATCCGCTCTCTCACTATGAGGCGCTGCTGGCACCGGCGGCCGCGCGTGGCGTTCCCTGCCTCTGTACCAATCCCGACAAGGTGATGCTGACGAAGACGGGTACCGCCTTTGGTGCCGGTCGCATCGCCGACCTCTACGAAGAACTTGGCGGCAAGGTGCGCTGGATCGGCAAGCCCTTCGCCGACATCTACGCGCTCGCGCTCGACTTCCTCGGTCATCCCGATCCGACGCGGGTCTGTGCCATCGGCGACAGCATAGAGCATGACATCGCCGGTGCGGCGAATGCGGGGCTGCATTCCGTGCTGGTGACGACCGGGATCCTGGAACACGCCGTGGACGAGGAACGTCGCCGGCTCTTTGCCGAGCACGGCGCGTCTCCCGATTTCATCCTTCCGAAATTTCACTGGTAGCCGGGAGTAAGGTCGTGGCCTTCACGCTGTCGCTCAACACCAATCCGCTGGTCAACCGCTTCGCCGAGGCCGACGACCTGATCGACACGATCGCCGAGAAGATCGGCATCGGCTACGTGCAGCTGACGCATGAATTCGTCAATCCGGGCTGGCCGGCGGCGACGATCGCCAAGACCGTCAGGCAGTTTCGCAAAGCGCTGGACCGCACCGGGGTGAAGATCACCTCGGGCATGACCGGCCCCTATGGCCGGCTCAACCATTTCGGCCATCCGGATCCGGATGTGAGGCGCTACTATGTCGACTGGTTCAAGACCTTTGCCGATATCTCCGCCGAGCTCGGCGCCTCCGGCATGGGCACGCAGTTCGCGATCTTCACGCTGAGGGATTACGACGATCCGGCGCGGCGCGAGGAGATGATGCGGATCGCCATCGAATGCTGGCGCGAAGTGGCAGAGCACGGCAAGGCGGCGGGGCTCTCCTACGTCTTCTGGGAGCCGATGTCGGTCGGCCGCGAATTCGGCCACACGATCGAGGAATGCCGATCGCTCGACCGGCGGCTGGCCGAGGCCGATCTGCCGATTCCAATGAAGATGATGGTCGACATCGACCATGGCGACGTCACCTCGGACAATCCCGATGATATCGATCCCTATGCCTGGGCCGGGGCGTTTCCCGAGCGTTCGCCGATCATCCACATCAAGCAGTCATCAATGAACAAGGGCGGCCATTGGCCGTTTACCGCTGCCTACAACCGGGACGGCCGCATCACGCCGGAGAAGCTGATCGGCGCGGTCAAGGCTGGCGGCGGCACCGACAACGAGATCTGCCTCGAGCTTTCCTTCCGCGAGCGCGAGCCGACCGACCACACCGTCGTGGAGATGATCCGGGAGTCGGTGGAGTTCTGGGAACCCCACATCGATACCGGTTTCAATCGCCCACAGAAATCACATTGAAAGATCACAAAATCACACCATAGAAATTGAAATATCACAAATAGGTGTTATCTTCTCACGGTGAGCGCGGCCATGGCTGCGCGTGATCGGGACCGAGATGATGAAGCCGGAAGACAGGCGACAGGCGATCATGGATGTGCTGATGGAGGCCGGAGCGGCGTCCGTCGAAGACCTGTCCTTGCGCTTCGGCGTCAGCAAGATGACGGTGCATCGCGACCTCGACGACCTCGAACAGGCGGGCCTGCTGCGCAAGGTGCATGGTGGCGCCTCGATCCAGTCGAGCCCACAATTCGAAAGCGACTTCCGTTACCGTGAGAAGATCGCCACCGCCGAAAAGCGGCGGATCGCCGAATATGCGGCGGGGCTGATCGAGCCCGGGCAGAGCATCCTGATCGACGACAGCTCGACGACCGGCGCGATTGCCGAATGTATCCGCGACATTCGCCCGCTAACGGTCATCACCAACAATCTCGGCGTGATCACCAGCCTCTCGGGTGCGTCGGGCATCAATGTCATCGCGCTCGGTGGCCAGTACAGCAAGAAGTTCAATGGCTTCTTCGGCATCGTCACCGACGAGGCGCTGCGGTCGCTGCGCGTCGACATCGCCTTTCTCTCCAGCTCTGCGATCGAAGGGACGACGGCCTTCCACCAGGACCAGGAGGTGGTGCAGGCCAAGCGCCTGATGGTGAAGGCGGCCAAGCGCAAATACCTGCTGGTGGACCACGACAAATTCGGGCGCTCGGCGCTCCACTTCCTGACCGGGCTCGATGCCTTCGACGCGGTGCTGACCGGCGCCGAAGTGGCTGCCGAGCATGCAGCACCCCTCGAAGAGGCGGGCATCCGGCTGGTCAGGGTTGGCAATAGCAAGACATCGGAGAAAGCATGAACAAGTCCGGGCTCTGGGTCGGCACCAGCTGGAAGATGAACAAGACGCTCGCCGAGGCGATGGCCTTTGCCGAAGGCCTGGCTACGGCAGACGCAGCGCGCGACGAACGGATCCAGCGCTTCGTCATCCCGCCGTTCACGGCGGTGCGTGAGGTCAAGGCGCGGCTTGAAGGCGCCAGCGTCAAGGTCGGCGCGCAGAACATGCATTGGGACGATGCCGGCGCCTGGACCGGCGAGGTGTCGCCGCTGATGCTGAAGGATTGCAATCTCGACGTGGTCGAGTTGGGCCATAGCGAGCGGCGCGAACATTTCGGCGAGACGGATCGCACCGTCGGCCTGAAAACGGCGGCGGCCGTGCGCCATGGCCTGGTGCCGCTGATCTGCATCGGCGAGACGTTGGCCGAGCGTGAGGCGGGCGAAGCGGACGCGGTGCTGAAGCGTCAGGTCGAGGGCGCTCTGGCGCTGCTCGAAGGCGAGGCGAAGAACGCGACCATCCTGCTTGCCTATGAGCCGGTCTGGGCGATCGGCGTCAACGGCATTCCCGCGACATCAGACTATGCCAACGAGCGCCACAAGCGCATCGCTGACGTCGCCGAAGCGGCGCTCGGCCGGCGCGTGCCGGTGCTCTATGGCGGCAGCGTCAATCCCGGCAACTGCGAAGAATTGATCGCGCAGGTGCATATCGACGGCCTCTTCATCGGTCGCTCCGCCTGGGACGTCACTGGCTATCTCGACATTCTGCAGCGTGTCGTAAAGGCGATCTGAGCCTTCGGCCGCGGCAGTTCCTGAAGAATGGAAAGGAACAATCATGAAGATTGCAATCGGGGCAGATAGCGCCGGCAAGCCCCTGCTGGACGTCATTGCCGCCCATCTCGCGGGCCGGGCCGACGTCGAGGTCGTGGACCTCAGCCAGTCCGGCTATTACGCGGACCTCGCGCAAAAGTTGGCGCAGCAGGTCGTCGAGGGCAAGCACGACCGCGGCATCCTGTTCTGCGGCACCGGCATCGGCGTCTGCATCTCGGCCAACAAGGTGTCGGGCATTCGCGCAGCATTGACGCACGACACCTATTCGGCCGAGCGGGCAGCGAAGTCGAACAACGCCCAGATCATCACCATGGGCGCACGCGTCATCGGGCCGGAGCTGGCGAAATCGATCGTCGATACCTGGCTTGCGTCCGAATTCGATCCGCAGGGCGCTTCGGCCGGCAACGTCGATGCGATCGATCGCCTGGATTCCGTCAGAGCGGGGTGAGGAAAGTGTGTGCGGTTTTCCGCCCGCATTCCTCTCTTGCTAAGGCCTGAACCCAATATCGCGACGCCCGTTGATCCTCCCTCAGGCATCGTGACGAAGCGCCCGGCAGTAATGCCGGGCGCTTTACGTGCAGCGTTCTACCTGCCTTGACGACGCTTCCGCAAATATTTGAATATGCTTGCAGATCGTTGAAAAGGGCGTCACCGCATGAGCGAAACAACCTCGACCGAGCCGCATCCGAGCAGCCATCACCACGTGGCGCGCATGAGTGGACGTGATACGCACGAACATCACAGGACTGCGACGACACTCGAACTCCTGTTCGACCTCACTTTCGTCATCGCCTTCAGCCTGGCCGCCTCGCAGCTCGCGCATCTCTTCGCCGAGGGCCACTTCACCGCAGGGCTGATCGGCTTCGGCTTTGCCACCTTCGCCATCTGCTGGGCCTGGATCAACTTCAGCTGGTTCGCTTCGGCCTACGACACCGACGACTGGATCTTTCGCAGCGTCACCATGGTGCAGATGGTCGGCGTGCTGATCCTGGCGATCGGCCTGCCGCCGATGTTCGAATCGATCGACAAGGGCGAGCACCTCAACAACGGCGTCATGGTGCTCGGCTATGTCGTCATGCGCGTCGCGATGGTCTTCCAGTGGCTGCGCGCCAGCCGGCAGGATCCGGCGCGGCGGGAAGCCTGCATGGCCTATGTGAAGGCGATCAGCGTCGCACAGCTTGGCTGGATCGTTTTGATCTTCTTCGACTTCTCGCTGGCGGTGACCTTTGCCATGGTCGTCGCGCTGACGGCGATCGAGATGCTCGGCCCCTACATTGCCGAGATGCACTATGGCGGCACGCCCTGGCATGCGCATCACATCGCCGAACGCTATGGGCTCTTGGCGATCATCGCGCTCGGGGAAGGGGTGGTCGGAACGGTCGCCTCGATCTCTGCCGTGGTCGAGGGCGAGGGCTGGAACCTCGACGTTGCGCTCGTCTGCCTCGCCGGCACCGGGCTCACTTTCGGCATGTGGTGGATCTATTTCCTTTTGCCGAGCGCCGAGGTGCTGCACCACCACCGCCTCAAGCGGTCCTTCGTCTGGGGTTATGGCCACATACCGATCTTCGCCGCGATAGTCGCCACCGGCGCCGGGCTGCACGTGGCGGCCTATTATATCGAGCACAAGGCCCATATCAGCTCGGTCGCAACTGTGCTGACGGTCGCGGTTCCAGTCGGACTCTACATCGGCCTGCTCTACGCGATGTACGCGTATCTGCTGCGGCAGACGAACCGGCTGCATCTCTGGCTGCTTTGCGGCACGGCGCTGGTGCTGATCGCGTCCGTCGTCGTGGCGATGCTTGGGCTCGATATGGCGATGTGCCTGATCATCCTGACGCTCGCGCCCGTCGTCACCATCGTCGGCTACGAGGCCGGCGGCCACCGCCACCGGATGGCGGCGCTGGAGCGCAGCCTGCAGGACGGCGAGGCGGCGCGGTAGGCGCGAATTTGAGAGTCGAGACAGGGGCTTATCGGCTGGGGCTGCCGGCTTGAATCAGGTGGCTCACAAGTTGATTCAACGGGAGTGCTTGTGGCGTTCCGGGGGGCTGCGAGTTCGGCATGATCTGAGAGCAATTCTGCCCCTCACCCTAACCCTCTCCCCGCAGGCGGGGAGAGGGGACGAGAGCTCTCGCTGGCGGGATGGCTCTGATTGACCTCAGGGGGGCCGGCCGTTCTCGAGAGAGGATGAGTTTGGGTGACAAGGAGCCACGCGTGTCCTTCTCCCCGCAAGCGGGGAGAAGGTGGCCGGCAGGCCGGATGAGGGGCAGCGCGCTTACGGCGCACCCGCCAGGCAGGCTCACTTCGGAGCCGCAGACGATCAGGCGTTGACCAGCGCCAGCTTGGCGCGGGCATCCAAAATCTGCGAGCAGGCGTTGGCGGCTTCCGTGCCCTTGGTGACGAAGTGTTCGCGGAAGAAGGCAATGAGCGGTTCGCTTTCCTGGAAATTGTGCGGCGTCAGTACGGCCGAAAGCACCGGCACATTGGTGTCGAGTTGCACGCGCATCATGCCGTCGAGCACGGTGCCGGCGACGAAGTCGTGGCGGTAGATGCCGCCGTCGACGACGAAGGCGGTGCCGAGGATCGCGGCGTAGCGGCCGGTCTTTGCCAGCGTCTGCGCATGCAGCGGGATTTCGAGCGCGCCCGGCACATCGAAGATCTCAACGTCGGCAGCCGAACCGCCGAGCTTCGTCCATTGCGCGACGAAGGCATCGACGCAGCGGTCGACGATATCGGCATGCCAGCGGGCACGGACGATCGCGATCTTGGCGGCGGGGTGGGAAAAAATGGTCATGGTCTCAAGCCTTTCAGGGTTGGCGTTTCCAATGATCCCGTCGGGCGAACATGCATGCGCGCGAGGTCCCGTCGCTGGGCCCACGTTCCTGCTTGCTCTCTTCCATCCGGACTGTGACCGTCGGCTCCGGAATTCGACCGGATCTGCTGACCTCTGGAGCGTAAGCTCCAGAGCGCTCGCGGGCTTCGGCCTTTCGGCCGCTACCGCCGGTGGGGAATTTCGCCCCGCCCTGAGAACAACGCGACTATATAGTCCGCCTGCGAGCGATCAAACGCACGGCGCGACGAAAAGAGGGGAAATCACGACAGATTTTTGCATGTCCGGCCGGAGCGCGAGAAACTCTTTCTCGTTCCGGTATTTTCGCGCTGGCTGCGGCCGACTTTATCTGCAGGGCGATCAGCTGTCGGGGATCGATGCATCACCTGTGGAAAGGTCGAATAACAAGCGCGAGATATCAACGGTTCCTCACCTGGGGACGAGAACCCAGAAACCACTTGCGCACCCAGGACGATTCATAGTTAGTGCGAAGCAGAAGCAGCCTTCATCAATTTTTCTTTTGGTGACAGAAAGGCGCTCCGATTGGCAAAACTCCCCACGAAACCCGACAGTGAGCACCTCAAGCTGAAGCTTTGGGTTCTTGAGGCATCCGCGATTGGGCGGTATCCCATCACGTGTGTCTTTGTCATCGCCTTGCTGTTTATGGGTGGCAAGGCGTTTGGGATTTGGTGAAGCGCTATCCGCGCAGTTCGTCGTCTTCGGCTGAAAGTGCCCTCCCGGCCCAATGGAGAAGGGCGTCGCGATCGTCGAGGCAGTCGACAGGCGCTTCGTAGAAGCGATGCACGACCACGGTCTTGCCGCCCTTCTCATAGGTGAACGGCTGGCAACCCTCTGTGATAAGCGCGTCTTTCAGCGCCTGATCAACCCTGAAATAGAGGCGGTCCTTGATGCTGACGGCAAAGCGCTTGTCTGCGACGACGTAGGCCCAGCCGCCGAAGAAGCGGTCAATCTGAACAGGCCCGAGATCGGAGAGTTCATCCTGGATATGCCTGACGAAGGCACTTGGTTCAGCCTTGGCCATGATTGCAACCTCGCGGGTCTCCGGCAATGGTGCAACGAACCGCTGCATACTCGCTGGCGCCCTGCGCGCCAGCGTTCATCGGTCTTCTGCAAGGCCTACTCGCGAATAACGAGCAGGTCCTTGGCGGCGAAGCGCAGGGTGACGTTGTCGCCCGAGACCGGCGGGGTTACGCCCGGATTGTTGAACATGTCGAAGGAGATGACATCGCCGCCGACGCGAAGCCGCGTGCGGATGACCGAGCCGAGGAAGCTCGTCGAGACGACCTCGCCGGCAAGCGCCGTATCGCCTTGCGCCCCTTCGGCAATCGAGCCCGCTTCAGGGCGCAACGCCAGCGAGATGCTGTCGCCACCCTTCATGCCGGCAATCGGGTCTTTCAGAGCCACCTGCTGGTTGCCGATCGTTACGGCGCCCGAGGCCGGATCCGCGACCTTGCCCTCGATGATGTTCAGCGTGCCGACGAAGGAAGCGACGAAGCGCGTTGACGGCGTGTTGTAGATCTCGAAGGGGGTGCCGATCTGGTCGGCACGTCCGGCATTCATGACGACGATACGATCGGAGATCGACAGCGCCTCTTCCTGGTCGTGGGTGACGAAGACCGTGGTGATGCCGAGCTGCTGCTGGATCTGCCGGATTTCTTCGCGCAGCGACACGCGGATCTTGGCGTCGAGCGCCGAAAGCGGCTCGTCGAGCAGCAGCACCTGCGGCTTGACCGCAATGGCGCGGGCAAGCGCCACGCGCTGCTGCTGGCCGCCGGAGAGCTGGTAGGGGAAGCGGTCCGCCAGGTGCTCGAGCTTGATCAGCCCGAGCATCTGCTTCACCCGTGCGTCGATCTCCGACTTGTCAGTGCCTGCGACCTTGAGGCCGAAGGCAACGTTGTCATGCACGTTCATGTTCGGAAACAGCGCATAGGCCTGAAACACCATGCCGATGTTGCGCTGGTTGGGTTTCAACGACCCTTGGTCCTTGCCGTTGATCACGATAGAGCCGGCGGAGGGTGTCTCGAAGCCGGCGATCATGCGCAGGACGGTCGTCTTGCCGCAGCCGGACGGACCCAGGAAGGAGACGAATTCTCCCTTCTCGATGTCCATGTCGAAATCGTGCACGACGTGAACAGGGCCGAAGGACTTCTTGATGCTGGTGAGTGACAGAAAACTCATGGGTGCGGTCCTCAGGCCTTGGGAGGCGCGCTTTTTTGGAAGCGCGAGACGAGCTGGATGAGGCCGAGGCAGCCCCAGGTGATGCCGAATGCGATAACGGCGAGTGCGGCAGGCTCATAGGCGCGGTTGGCGCCCAAGAGCTGCATGTACGGGCCGAAGGCCGGGCGGTTCAGAAGTGCCGCCATGGTGAACTCGCCGATGACGATGGCAAAGGTCAGGAAGGCGCCTGAAAGCACCGCGACGAGCACGTTCGGCAGAATGATCTTGGCGAGGATCGTGGCCCATCCGGCGCCGAGGCTCTGGGCGGCTTCGGTCAGGGTGGCAACGTCGATGGTGCGAAGGCCGGTGTCGACCGCGCGGTACATGTAGGGCAGAGCGAGCGTCGCGTAGCCGAACATCAGGAGGATGTTGGTCCCCGTCAGCGAGCCCGTCAGCGGCAGCCAGCTCGAGGTGTTGTAGAGCCGGATATAGCCGAAGACGATGACGATCGCCGGGATAACGAGCGGCAGAAGCGTGATGAACTCGATATAGGGGCGCAGCCGCGGCAGCTTCAGCCGGACCCAATAGGCGGTAGGTACGACGAGCAGCACGCCGAAGACGATGGTGAACAGCGCCTGCAGCACCGAATAGCTGAAGGTTTCCTGGAAGCGCGGATCGGCGAAAACCTTCTGATAGGCGTCGAAGGAATATTCGCCGCGGCGCATCTTCAAGGAGAAGTTGGTCATGCCGATGAGCGGCAGGGTGAAATAGAGGAGGCCGAAAACGAGGGCCCCCCAGGCCCAGATCTTCTTCATTTCAGCCACCTTTCGCTGCGGCCGCGCAGCCAGATGTAGATCGCGTTGGCAATGCCGGTGACGACGATCATGCCGAAGGCGAGCGCATAGCCGAGATGCGGATTGCCGAGCACGTCGCCGCGGATCTGGGCGAACAGCAGGATCGGCACGATCGACAGCGACGAGCCGGTGAGCGCGATCGCGGTCGCAACGGCGCCGAAGGCATTGGCGAAGAGCAGCGCCAGCGTGCCGAGCAGCGAGGGAAGCAGGATCGGGAAGGCGACCATGCGCCAGTACTGCAGGCCGGTGGCACCGAGGATTTCGGCGGCCTCGCGCCATTCGCGCTTCAGGCCGTCGAGCGCCGGCGTGATGATGAGGATCATCAGCGGGATCTGGAAAAAGAGGTAGGTGACTGTCAGCCCCCAGAAGGACAGGAGATTGAAGCCGAGCATTCTGAGGTCGAGACCGAAGTTCGAGCGCAGGAACACCGTAACGATGCCGACCGGGCCGAGGGTAGCGAGAAAGGCGAAGGCGAGCGGCACGCCGGCAAAGTTGGAGGCAACGCCGGAAAAGGTCAGAAGCGGCCCGCGGATGCCCTTCGGCAAGCCGCCGAAGACAATGGCCGAGGCCATGGCAAAGCCAATCAGGCAGCCGAGGAGCGCCGAGGCTATGCTGATCTTGATCGAGATCCAGTAGGCCGCAAGGATCGAGGGCGTGAACAGGCCACGGATGTTCTCGAACGTGAAGCTGCCATCCGGTGTCTGAAAGGCGCCGACCACGATCTTTGCCGTCGGCAATATCAGAAACAGCGTCACAAAGGCGGCAAAGGGCAGAATGCCCAGCCAGTGAAGCGGTAGGCGACGCGCCGGCGGGCTGGCGTCGGGTTTAGCAGATGACATTCCGTTCGCGCCCCTGAAACCGCGTTATCGACGCGGGCGTTATTGATACTTGCAAGTTAGAGCGGGTGCGGGCTGAAACCCGCGCACATTTTTCCTCATTCCGCTCCAAAGACTTGAATTCCTTACGAATAACTTATGTCGCCCCGGCCGGAAAACCGGCCGAGGCGACATGTCTGTGGAAAGACTTACTGAACGTTCGCGCCGACGACGGAATCCCAGCCGCCGGTGACGGCAGCCTTGTTGGCATCGACTTCTTCGAGCGTCGGGAAGTAGGCCTTTTCATAAGACGCTGCCGGCGGCAGGGCGTCGATCAGTGCCTGCGGAACCTTGCCGGCCTTGACCATCGCGTTGAAGCGGGTCGGGTGGCAGAAGCCCTTGAGCCAGCCGAGCTGACCTTCGTCGGAATAGAGGTGCTCCATCCACAGCTTCGCTGCGTTCGGGTGCGGCGCGTAGGCCGAGATGCCCTGAACGTAGACGCCGGCGAGAACGCCGCTGGCCGGAACGACGACTTCGGTCGGCGGGTTGCCGTTGAGGGTCTTGGCCCAGCCGAGCGCGTTGTAGTCCCAGGCAACGATGATCGGGGTCGAGCCCTGGGCGAGCGTACCGGACTTGCCGATGACCGGAACGAAGTTGCCGGCCTTGTTGAGTTCGGCGAAGTAGCCGAGGCCAGCTTCACCGGCTTCCTTGCCCGACTTCGCACCCTTGGCGAGACCGGCGGCGAGAACGCCGAGGATCGCCTGGTTCGACGCGCGCGGATCGCCGGCGAGAGCGACCTGACCGGCATATTCCGGCTTCAGGAGATCAGCCCAGTCCTTCGGAGCGGTCTGGACAAGGTCCTTGTTCACGAGGAACGACATCACGCCGTAATAGTCGCCGTACCAGTAGCCTTCGGCGTCCTTGACGCTGTCCGGGATCTCGTCCCAGGTGGAAACCTTGTAGGGCTGCAGCAGGCCTTCGGCCTTCATCTGCGGGCCGAAGGCGAGACCGACGTCGACGACGTCAGGGGCCTGCGGACCCTTGTTGTCCTTGTTGGCCTTGACGGCTTCGACTTCGTCAGCCGAGCCCGCGTCCGGGTTCAGTTCGTTGACCTGGATTTCCGGATACTTGGCCTTGAAGGAGGCGATGACGTCGCCATAGCCGCACCAGTCGTGGGGCAGGGCGACGGTGGTCAGCATGCCTTCCTTCTTGGCGGCTTCGATGAGTTCGGCGCTCGGCTCGGCGGCGGCGATTGCGGTCGTCGCCAGGAAAACGGCGGTGGAAAGCGAAAGCAGGCGATGGGTTCTTGAAATCACTGGTGTTCTCCTTATGGGTTTAGTCAAATTCGTGGGGTATTCAGTCGATTTCGGCTAGGCTGTTAAAGAGATGCCATGAAAGTAATGTGACAGCGGTTTATCCGTTCGCGCCGCCTATGTCGTTGGAAGAACATTTCTTTTTCTGGCGGGGTGGCTCACTGTCGCACAACTGTATGAAATTCCGTGAACGGGTCGGCGAGCACTCCTAGACGGGTTTGCGAAAGATGCGGGTGGAATCGAAAAGGCCTTCGAGCGTTTTCATTCGATCCCGGGTTTCCTCCCAGTTCGAACTTTGCACCGCCTCGATCAGAGCCTCGATCAAGAACAGGATCACCACCGAGCTGTCCCAGGCCGACGGTACTTCGATCTGCGAGCGGAACACGCGGGAGGCGGATTTGGCGACCGGCGAAGTCCAGCGATCGGTGAAGAGGATGATCTCGACGCCACGCTCGCGGGCGGATGTGGCGAGCGTCGCCATCTCCTGCTCGTAGCGGCGAATGTCGAACAGAATCAAGACGTCGCCCTGGCGCATATCGAGCACGTAGTGCGGCCAGGCGCTGGCGTTGGAGGCGATCTCGGTGACACCCGGACGAATGACCTGAAGATGGGTGAAGAGATAGTCGGCAAGCGCATGGGTGATGCGGCCTCCGAGCAGATAGATGCTGCGCTTGCGGTCGGCGATGAGGGCGGCGGCCTCGTCGAATTCCCGTGGATCGATCTGGGTCAGCGTCTCGCGCAGATTGCTGGTGATCGCGTCGGCGAAGCGGTTGAGCGTGTGGGTTCCCGGCGCATTGGCGGCCCAGCGGTCGTGCTTGGTGATCGGATTGGAGATCGTCGCTTCCAGTTCCTGGTGCAGCCGCGCCTGGAAATCCGGAAAGCCGCGGAAGCCGAGCTTCTGCACCATGCGCGCGACGGTCGGAGTCGATACGCCGGCGTTCTCGGCGACCGTGGTGATCGAGCCGAGTCCCGATACGGGATAATTGTCGAGAAGTGTCTCCGCCAGTTGCTTCTCCGCGCGGGTCAGCGCGGTGAAGTGGGCATTGATCACATCCGACACCGTCGTCGATGTCGCCTTGCTGCTCAAAATGTCTCCCCTGAACCGATCTAGAGCCGGTTTGTGACAGATTAAACATCGCTGTCACAATTGGAGTCAATCGCAATTTTGAAGAGATCGTTTCAGATTTCGATTGACACTCGCCAATCTCTGAAGAATTCTTTTCATTAACGAACGTCTAACGGGCAAAAGGGGATGCCGGTGTTGACGCGACTTTTGACCGAAGCAGATGGCGATCCGGTTGCGATCGAAAACGCCACAGGGAAGGGCGATATCGTGCTCGTCTGCGAGCACGCCTCGCGTCGGGTTCCGGAGCGCCTCGGTACGCTCGGCCTTACCGAGCAGGCTCTCGAAAGCCACATCGCCTGGGACCCGGGCGCGCTGGCCGTCGCCAGGCTTCTTGCCGGCAAGCTCGATGCGGCGTTGATCTACCAGCGCTTCTCGCGGCTTGCCTATGATTGCAACCGTCCGCCCGAGGCGGAGGCGGCGATGCCGGTTCTGAGCGAAGTTTACGAGATCCCGGGAAACCGGACGATGACAGACGACGAGCGGCAGGCGCGGGTCGATGAGATCTATCGCCCGTTTCACGATTCGGTCGCGCGCTTCGTTTCCGCGCGCAAGGCCGCCGGCAGGCCGCCGATCCTGGTGACGATGCATAGCTTCACGCCCGTCTATTTCGGCAAGCCGCGGGCCGTCGAGGTCGGTATCCTGCACGATGCGGACAGCCGCCTTGCCGACCACATGCTGGCGGTCGCGACGAAGGGGCAGGTCGCCTACGACATCCGCCGCAACGAGCCCTATGGCCCGGCCGACGGCGTTACTCACAGTCTGATTGAATACGGCGTCCTCAACGGACTGCCGAATGTGATGATCGAGATCCGCAACGATCTCATTCGCAATGACATCGGCCAAAGGGTCATGGCCGACTATCTGGAAGGACTGCTGCGCAAAGGCGCGGCGGCACTTTCAGCACAATAAAAGACCCTGGGGAGCGGCTTGGCCGCGGTCCTGTGCCGGCTCGCCGGGACAGGTGGTTGATGGGACCCAGCCGCAATGGGGCGGCCTGGTCTGAAGAAATCAGGGGAAGAAAAATGTCAGACTACAGCGACTTGGACAAAAAGCAGGACATGAGTGTCTTGCACTCGATGGGCTACGCCCAGGAGCTCGAGCGGCGCATGAGCCAGTTCTCGAACTTCGCGGTGTCGTTCTCGATCATCTGCATTCTCTCCGGCGGCATCAATTCGCTCGCCCAGGCGACCGCCGGCGCAGGGGGCGCCGCGATCGGCATCGGCTGGCCGCTTGGCTGCTTCATTTCCTTGGTCTTTGCGGTCGCCATGGCGCAGATCAGCTCGGCCTATCCGACGGCCGGCGGCCTCTACCACTGGGGTTCGATCCTTGGTAACCGCTTTACCGGCTGGGTGACCGCCTGGTTCAACCTGCTCGGTCTCGTCACCGTTCTCGGCGCGATCAACGTCGGCACCTATTACTTCTTCATGGGTTCCTTCGGCACGCCCTATTTCGCGCTGGAGGACACAACCACTACCCGCATCGTCTTCCTGGCGATCATCACCGGCGCACAGGCGCTCGTGAACCACATGGGCATCGGGCTCACCGCCAAGCTCACCGATTTCTCCGGCTACCTGATCTTCGCAACTGCGATCCTGCTTGCCGTCGTTTGCCTCGCGGCCGCCGACAGCTACGACATCGCAAGGCTCTTCACCTTCTCCAACTATTCCGGTGAAGCCGGCGGCAACGTCTGGCCGCAGACGTCGGGCACCTGGGTGTTCCTGCTCGGCCTTCTGCTGCCGATCTACACGATCACCGGCTACGACGCTTCTGCCCACACCTCGGAAGAAACCGTCAAGGCGGCGGAATCCGTGCCGCGCGGTATGGTTTCTTCCGTGCTCTGGTCGGCGCTCTTCGGCTACATCATGCTGTGCGCCTTCGTGCTGATGATCCCGAACATGGACGAAGCTGCCAAGCAGGGCTGGAACGTGTTCTTCTGGGCGATGGACGCCCAAGTCAACCCGGTCATAAAGGACATCCTCTATCTCGCCATCCTCGTCAGCCAGTGGCTGTGCGGCCTGGCGACGGTGACCTCGGTATCACGCATGATCTTCGCCTTCTCGCGTGACGGCGGTCTGCCGGCCTCTAGGGCGCTCGCCAAGGTCAGCCCGACCCACCGGTCGCCGGTTGCGGCGATCTGGACCGGCTCGATCCTCTCGGTCCTGTTCGTCTGGGGCTCGTCGCTCGTGTCGATCGGCGAAACGCCGGTTTATACGATCGTCGTCTCGTGCACGGTCATCTTCCTGTTCTTCTCCTTCGCGATCCCGATCACGCTCGGCCTTTTCGCCTGGGGAACCTCGAAGTGGGATAAAATGGGCCCGTGGAACCTGGGCGAGGCGATGTTCAAGCTCTTCGCGGTTCTGTCGATCATCGCCATGGTGCTGATCTTCGTTCTCGGTATCCAACCGCCGAACGACTGGGCGCTCTACATCACCGTGGGCTTCCTGGTGCTGACGGCTCTGATCTGGTTCGGCTTCGAAACCCGCCGCTTCCGCGGCCCGCCGATCGGCGACGAAGTGGCGCGCCGCCAGGCCGAGATTGCCGCTGCCGAAAAGGCCGTCGGCGAAGTCTGAACACCAACAAAATGGGCGGGAGCGCGACCGCGACTTCCGCCTTTTCTTTTCCGGAGCTTGTCCGGTTACTTGAACGAATCACGTCCACGCGGCCCAAAAATATCGTGACCCAAGGGAACGGCCGCGTGACCAAACATGGGATGGAAGTTGATGAGCTATACGTTTGATGAGTTGAAGGAAGACGTCGCCGCCGGGCGCATCGATACGGTTCTCGCCTGCCAGGTCGACATGCAGGGCCGGCTGATGGGCAAGCGCTTCCACGCGCAGTTCTTCGTCGATGGCGCCTGGAAGGAAACGCATAGCTGCAACTACCTCCTTGCGACCGACATGGAGATGGAGACCGTTCCCGGCTACAAGGCGACGAGCTGGGAGAAGGGCTATGGCGACTATACGATGAAGCCGGACCTTTCGACACTTCGCCGCATTCCCTGGCTCGAAGGCACGGCGCTCGTGCTTTGCGACATGCTCGACCATCACACCCACGAGGAAGTGCCGCACTCGCCGCGCGCGATCCTGAAGAAGCAGGTGGCGCGGCTTGAGAAGATGGGGCTCAAGGCCTACATGGCGAGCGAGCTCGAATTCTTCCTGTTCGACCAGTCCTACGACGATGCCCGCCAATCCGGCTATCGCGACCTGCAACTCGTCAGCGGCTACAACGAGGACTACCACATCTTCCAGACCACCAAGGAAGAGGATGTGATGCGGGCGATCCGCAACGGCCTGCAGGGCGCCGGCATCCCGGTCGAAAATTCCAAGGGCGAGGCGTCGGCCGGGCAGGAAGAGATCAACGTGCGTTATGCCGACGCGCTGACGATGGCCGACCGGCACGCGATCATCAAGAATGGCTGCAAGGAGATCGCCTGGTCGCGCGGCAAGGCCATCACCTTCCTCGCCAAGTGGAATTATTCGGCCGCCGGCTCCTCCTCGCATATCCACCAGTCGCTCTGGAGTGCCGACGGCAAGACCTCGAAATTCTTCGACGAGAGCGGCAAATACGGCATGTCGGAGATGATGCGCCACTATGTGGCGGGGCTGCTGACCCATGCGAGCGAGATCACCTATTTCCTTGCGCCCTACATCAACTCCTACAAGCGCTTCATGGCCGGCACCTTCGCGCCGACCAAGGCGGTCTGGAGCAAGGATAACCGCACCGCCGGCTATCGCCTTTGCGGCGAGGACACCAAGGCGATCCGCATCGAATGCCGCGTCGGCGGCTCCGATCTCAATCCCTATCTCGCTTTCGCGGCTTTGATCGCCGCCGGCATTTCCGGTATCGAAAACAAGATGGAACTGGAAGCGCCCTTCGTCGGCGACGCCTATGGCGGCAAGGACGTGCGCGAGATCCCGCGCACGCTCAGAGACGCGACGGCGGCGCTTAGCGAATCCAAGATGCTGCGCGACGCCTTTGGTGATGAGGTCATCGAGCACTACGCGCGGGCCGGGCACTGGGAACAGGAAGAATATGACCGCCGCGTCACCGATTGGGAGGTCGCACGCGGTTTCGAACGGGCCTGATCCTGGTCCCTATCTCTCACACGGTGGCCGATCCTGGCAGGGTCGGCCACCGCATCATTCGCAATGAAAGCAGGAAAACGATCATGAGCATGATCAAGTGCATTTCGCCCGTGAACGGCGAAGTCTACGCGGAACGCCCGGCGATGCCGCTGGAGCTGGCAAAACAGGTGGTTTCCCGCGCCCGCCAGGCGCAGAAGGCCTGGGCGCGCCGTCCGCTCGACGAGCGCGTCAACCTGGTGCTATCAGGTGTCGCCCGCCTCAATGAAATGGTCGACGAGGTGGTGCCGGAGCTTGCCTGGCAGATGGGCCGGCCGGTGCGCTACGGCGGCGAGTTCAAAGGCTTCAACGAGCGCTCGAACTATGTCGCCACGATCGCCGCCGATGCGCTGAAGCCGCTGGTGATCGAGGAGAGCGACCGCTTCGAGCGCCGCATCGCGCGCGAGCCGCATGGCGTCGTCTTCGTCGTCGCGCCGTGGAACTATCCTTACATGACCGCGATCAACACGGTCGCCCCGGCGCTGATGGTCGGCAACACCGTCATCATCAAACATGCAAGTCAGACGATCCTCGTCGGCGAGCGCATGGTGCGCGCCTTCGTCGAGGCCGGCGTTCCCGCCGACGTCTTCCAGAACATCTTCCTCGACCATGAGACATCAGCGGCGCTGATTGCTGCCAAGAGCTTCGATTTCGTCAACTTCACCGGTTCGGTCGAAGGCGGCCGGTCGATCGAGCGCGCGGCCGCTGGCACCTTCACCGGGCTCGGGCTCGAACTCGGCGGCAAGGATCCGGGCTACGTCATGGAAGACGCGGATCTCGACGCGGCCGTCGACACGCTGATGGACGGCGCCACCTACAATTCCGGCCAGTGCTGCTGCGGCATCGAGCGCATTTACGTGCATGAAAAGCTCTATGACGCCTTCGTCGAGAAGTCGGTCGCCTGGGTTTCCAACTACAAGCTCGGCAACCCGCTCGATCCGGAAACGACGCTTGGGCCGATGGCGAACAAGCGCTTCGCCGCGACCGTGCGCGAGCAGATCGCCGATGCGGTTGCCAAGGGCGCCAAGGCTCTCATCGACCCGAAGCTGTTCCCGCAGGATGACGGTGGCGCCTATCTCGCGCCGCAGATCCTTACCAATGTCGATCACTCCATGGCCTTCATGCGCGAAGAGACCTTCGGTCCGGCCGTCGGCATCATGAAGGTGAAGAGCGACAGCCAGGCGATCGAGCTGATGAACGACAGCCAGTACGGTCTGACAGCATCGCTCTGGACCAAGGATGCCGAGCGCGCCGCGCGCATCGGCGCTGACATCGAGACCGGCACGGTGTTCATGAACCGCGCCGACTATCTCGACCCGGCGCTTTGCTGGACCGGCGTCAAGGAAACGGGCCGTGGCGGCTCGCTCTCGGTCATCGGCTTCCAGAACCTTACCCGTCCGAAATCCTACCATCTGAAGAAAGTCACCGCATGACCATCACCGCCAACTGGAGCTATCCGACCGCCATCAAGTTTGGTGCCGGCCGGATCAAGGAGCTTGCCGACCATTGCAAGGCGGCGGGCATGAAGAAACCGCTGCTGATCACCGACCGGGGCCTCGCGCCGATGGCGATCACCCAGAACGCGCTCGATATCCTGAGCGCCGCCGGTCTCGGCCGGGCGATCTTCGCCGATGTCGATCCGAACCCGAACGATGTCAATCTCGAAGCCGGCGTCAAGGCCTTCAAGGACGGCGGTCATGACGGCGTCGTCGCCTTTGGCGGCGGCTCAGGCCTCGATCTCGGCAAGTGCGTCGCCTTCATGGCCGGGCAGAGCCGCCCGGTCTGGGACTTCGAGGACATCGGCGATTGGTGGACGCGCGCAAGCGTCGAAGGCATCGCGCCGATCGTCGCCGTGCCGACGACCGCCGGCACCGGCTCTGAAGTCGGCCGCGCCAGCGTCATCACCAATTCGGCAAGCCACGTGAAGAAGGTGATCTTCCACCCGAAGTTCCTGCCGGCAGTCACGATCTGCGACCCGGAACTGACGGTCGGCATGCCGAAGGTGATTACTGCCGGCACCGGCATGGATGCCTTTGCCCATTGCCTGGAAGCCTACTCCTCGCCCTTCTACCATCCGATGTCGGCCGGCATCGCGCTCGAAGGCATGCGCCTGGTGAAAGAGTACTTGCCGCGCGCCTACAAGGACGGCGCCGACATCGAGGCCCGCGCCAATATGATGAGTGCCGCTGCCATGGGTGCCGTCGCCTTCCAGAAGGGCCTCGGCGCGATCCATTCGCTGTCGCACCCAGTCGGCGCCATCTACAACACCCATCACGGCATGACCAATGCGGTGGTGATGCCGCCGGTGCTGCGCTTCAACCGCCCGGCAATCGAAGAGAAGATCGTGCGTGCCGCCGCCTATCTCGGCATTGCCGGCGGCTTCGATGGTTTTTACGACTACGTGCTGAAGCTGCGCGAGGAACTCGGCGTACCGGACAAGCTTTCAGCACTCGGCGTCGGGACCGACCGCATCGACGAGATGTCGGAGATGGCCATCGTCGATCCAACGGCCGGCGGCAACCCGGTCGAGCTCACGCTGGATGCCGCGAAGAAGCTCTTCCGCGAGTGCATCTGACATAGTGTGCTGGCGCCTCGCCTGGGTGAGGCGCCAGGTCCCCCCCCCCTTAGTTTAGAGGAGTCGAAAATACCACTTGCCATTGCAGCTGATTTGTCACCTAATTGTCACGGAACTGTCACGATTTGGTTCCCTGGAAGCGCGTCCTTTACAGTTCGTTTACCGCGATCTGAAACGCTTCCATTAGAGTGTGCGTATGTTTCGGCCCGGAACCAGAGGGCCGTGGGTGAGTTAGGGTCGAGCAATGGCGATTGTGTCCCTCGCGAATGCGAAGGGGGGAGCTGGCAAGACGACGGCGGCGTTGCTGCTCGCCAGCGAGCTTGTCCGGCGCGGCGACCGGGTTGCGGTTCTCGATTGCGACCAGCTAGCCTGCATGGCCGACTGGTTTAGGCACGGTCGAAGCGACAGCAATCTCTCCGTCATCTCCGGTGTCACCACGACGACCCTTAGCGACCACCTCAGACGGCTGCGAGGTTGCGTCGAGCATGTGGTCATCGACCTCTCGGGAGCGGCCGACGTGCTGGTTGCGCTTGCGATCGGTCTTTCAGACCTGACGCTGATCCCGGTTCAGGGCTGCGTCATGGATGCGCGCGGTGCCACGCAGGTGCTCGAGCTGATCCGCTATATCGAGAACAATGCGCACGCCAATATCAACCATGCGGTGCTGTTGACGCGGGTCAATGCCATCGTGACGACGCGGGCGATGCGCAAGGTCAAGCTGATGCTGGCCGAATGCAAGATCCGCCTCGTCGATACGCCGCTGGTAGAACGCACGGCTTTCCGCGAACTGTTCGAGCAGGGCGATACGCTCTATTCGCTCGATGCTGCCAGGGTCAGCAATCTGGCAAAGGCCCAGGCCAATGCCCGCGCCTTTGCCGATGACGTGCTGAGGCTGCTCAACCCGGCCGGAGAAGCAATGCGGCACGGTCCGTTCTCGTCGATGTGCTACCGCTCGGAGCGGACGGCGGACCCGGTCGTACTGCCGGCCTGAGAGCCGGAACCTCTGCTGTTTTGATCTTCATTGCAGCGTGCCGCCGGTCTTCCGGCCGCGTGACTGTCAGGTTTCACGTTCGTGCGTTACCAATTCGTTAACCATGTTCTGAAAGGTTTCGTTAAGAAGCGAACCACCGGCCGTGGCCGTCGGGTTCAGCGCGGAACACGCACAGAATGAGGAATATCATGGCGGTCATCACTTTCGCCAATGCAAAGGGCGGCGCGGGCAAGACGACGGCGGCGCTGATCCTGTCGACGGAGCTGGCAAGGCAAGGACATCGTGTCGTGGTTCTCGATGCCGATCCGCAGCGCTGGATCACGAGCTGGGCCGAAGTTTCCGGCCACATCGCCAACCTCACGGTCATCTCGCATATCACGCCCGGCTCGCTCGAATGTCATATTCGCGAGATGAAGGATGAGGCGGATTACATCGTCATCGATCTCGCGGGCGCGAAAGACCAAATTGTCGCACTGGCGCTGGCCATTTCCGATCAGGTGCTGATCCCGGTGCAGGGCTGCGCCATGGACGCGCGCGGCGCTGCGCAGATCCTCGAACTCATCCGCCAGATCGAGGATCGGTCCAAGCAACGCATCAACCATTCGGTCGTGCTCACCCGCGTCAATTCGCTCGTCACCACGCGCGCGCTGCAGACGATCAAAGCCATGCTCGCCGAACGCGGCGTCTCGGTGCTCGACACGCCGATCGTCGAGCGCGCCGCCTATCGCGAGATTTTCGACTGCGGCGGCACGCTGCAGACGATGGATCCGGCCCGTGTCAGCAACCTCGACAAGGCGCGCGAAAACGCCTTCGCATTGGCAAAAGAAGTGCAGGCGCTGTTGCCGGTCAAGGCGCGCCGTTCCTGGGCCGCACGCATGCCGTCCTGGGCGTCGCGCAACGCCGCCTGATCTTTTCCTCGAATTGTTCCCTTTCAACCGGAATTGACGTTCGTCAGTTCCGGTTGAATCCTGTTTCAGCACTCGCGAAATAGCTGTCGCCCGTAAGGCTTCCTTTACCCTAGGCTTCTAACAGTGGCCAAGGACACAGCTTGCCCGTCGCGATCACCGCAAGCGGGCAATCGGCCGCCATGACTGCGGCGAAGATCTCAGACGCCTACTGCGCCGCGCGTCTTATCAGACGCGCAAAGGTCGCAGTAGCACTTTGAAGTGCTGCATGTTTTTGTCCTTTAATCGAATACGATTAAAGGAAACATGCAGTGCGCCGTCGATCCTGTTTCCATGATCCACAACAGCGCCGCGCGCTCAACCAAACGCGCAAAGGTCGTTGTATCACTTCGAACTGCTGCGTGTTTTCGTCCTTAAATCGAATGCGATTTACGGGGACGTGCAGTAGAGCATGCAAGGAAGCTCGCGCATGAAAACGGAACACACCGCTGCCGGTACGCAGGATGTTGCCGGTCGTCTGAATTTCATGGCGCTCGACGATGCCGCCAGAACGAGCCTCAAGGCGCTGAAGCCGATCCTTGAAAAGGAGCTGAAGCCGGCGCTCGACAAGTTCTATGGCAAGGTGAAGGCGACGCCCGAGACGAAACGGTTCTTTTCGTCCGACAGCCATATCGACCGCGCCAAGGGCGCGCAGGTCGGCCACTGGGCAAACATCGCCGACGCCAATTTCAATGAAGAGTACAGTGCCAAGGTCCGCACCATCGGCCAGGTCCACGCGCGCATCGGCCTTGAGCCGCGCTGGTACATCGGCGGCTATGCGCTGATCGCCGAACATCTGATTACCGAAATCGTTAGGGCGTACTGGCCGAAGGCCGGTCTGTTTTCGCGCCAGACCACCTCGGCCGAAGACATGGGCGCGATGCTGTCGAGCCTCGTCAAGGGCGTCTTCCTCGATATGGATCTGTCGATCTCCGTCTACATGGATGCGTCCGATGTCACCAAGCAGCGCGCCGTCCAGGAAGAAGTGCTGGCGGCCGAGCGCGCGCTGATCAGCAAGACATTCGGCGCCGCCTTGAAGAAGATCGCCGACGGCGATCTGACAGCGCGCATCGGCGCCGATCTGCCGGTCGCCTATCAGGAGCTTGGCGAAAACTTCAACCACGCGATCGGCGAACTCTCTCGTGCCATCGGCGGCATCGAGGCCGGCGCCAGCCAGATCCATACGAGTGCCAAGGAAATCGCCGCGGCCGCCGACGATCTGGCCAAGCGCACGGAGCGGCAGGCCGCCAATCTCGAGGAGACGGCGGCAGCCGTCGAGCAGGTGACGCGCACCGTCAAGCAGACGGCCGAAGGCGCCAACCAGGCGAACTCGACCGTCATTGCCGCGCGCGCCAATGCCGAACAGAGCGGCGAGATCGTCAGCCACGCGATCGAGGTGATGCAGGAGATCCAGACGTCGTCGGCCAGCATCGCCCGGATCGTCGACGTGATCGACGAGATCGCCTTCCAGACCAACCTCCTGGCGCTGAATGCCGGCATTGAGGCGGCGCGGGCCGGCGAGGCGGGCAGGGGCTTTGCCGTTGTCGCGTCCGAAGTCCGCGCGCTTGCTCAGCGTTGCGCTGACGCTGCGAAGGATATTCAGGGACTGATCGCCAAGTCGCGCGGCCAAGTGGATGACGGGGTGAACTCGGTCAACCAGGTGGCCCAGTCGCTGCAGCAGATCGTGGCGCAGGTGGTGGAAGTCAGCTCCGTCTTCGGCGCGATCCGCGCCAGCACCGCCGAACAGGCAACCGGCCTGCAGGAGGTCAACACTGCGATCACCCAGATGGACCAGATCACCCAGCAGAATGCCGCCATGGTCGAGCAGGCCAATGCCGCAAGCCAGGCGCTGACGGGCGAGGCCGAGCACATCGCGACGCGGCTCCGGGCGTTCCGGACGTCTGGGCAAGTGCAGGTCGCCGTCGCTTCGGGCTACCGCGCGGCGGCTTGATCGTGCATTCCGTCTTGAAAGACGACGCCTCGGGTCAGGCATGATCCGGGGCGTTTATTTGTCGGACTGGGAGGCCCGCGTTTTCGCCAGCGAGATCAAGCAGGAACGTAGGTCAACCTGATCACATCCTCGCCAATCCGATCATGAGCTACGAGACGGAGCGGCGGTCGGGGGCCGGCGAAATAGGGGTTGCCGTGACCCAGTACGACCGGGTGCAGGTAGATCCGATACTCGTCGATCAAGCCAAGTTCGGTGAGGCTGTGCGCCAAGACCGGGCCAGCCACTTCGATCTCTCCGTCGTGCTCAGCCTTCAGCTTGCGCACTTCGCTGGCAAGATCGCGGTCGACGAGCCGGGCGTTGGGGCCGACAGACGTCAGGGAGCGCGAAACGACATATTTCGGCTGCCTGCGCCATGCCGCCGCAAAGGCCTGTTCGTCCGCATCCCATTCAGGATGCTCGTCGTCCCAGTAGCGCATGATCTCATAGATCCGCCGACCGTACAGGCTGCCCGTCTGCTGCTCGGCCTCCTTGATGAAGTGGCGGAAGAGCGTGGGGCTCGGCGCAAACTCCATGTGGTCGACGTAGCCATCCAGGGACTGGTTCATTCCGAACACGAGTTTTGCCATAGCCGCTTCCTTCCCTACATGGAATACCGCACGGATCTGATTGTGAATTGCAATCGGTGTAGGATAGGTCGACTGCTTTTGTAACGCAATCGGTTTTTGGTGAATACTTGAACACCCGCGTTCGGGCTGTCCGATCAATCTTTCTCTCGAATGGCCGGGAGTCGCTGGAGCTTGATCGTCATCTCGCGATCCGATGTGCCTCGTGGCTGCAACTTCCGCGAGTTGTTGACCCGGCCAGAGGTGCGGATAGCCGCACACATTCTGGTCGGCCGGCCGGTGGTCTGAAGAAGGCCGGTGTGCCGGGACCGACCCAGAATGGTCGCGGAGCTTTCCTTCAGGACGACAGAGAAGGATAGTTGCCTGCGCGGTGGCGGACCGGCATGACCGGTCCAGCGTGTCTGCCGAGTAGCACTCAAAACCGCCGGTCGATGAAATGCTTGGCCTGGGCGCCGGCGTGGTAGAAGGCCGACTTCACGGTGCGCCAGGTGTCTGGGGTTACCGGTGTTTCCGCAAGCGGGATCGCCGAGGTCTCGCCGGTGACGTGGTTCGCCAGAGCCCGGCCGAAGACGGTGCCCGGCGCAATGCCGCGGCCGTTGTAGCCGCTGACGGAAACCACGTTGGGGGCGAGCGTGTGCATGGCCGGCAGGTTGTTGGTGGTCATGCCGATGCGGCCGTCCCACCAGTATTCAAAGCGGAAGTCGCCGATGAAGGGGAAGAGCTTGCGCAGCGAGCGGGCGGCAAACGCACGATGCGTGCCTTCGGCGATCGCGTCGAGCCGGCCGATCGAGCCAAAGATCAGCCGGTTCTGCTGGTCCATGCGGAACGACGTCATGACGAGGCCGGTGTCCCAGGTGCCCTGGCGCTCCGGCAGGATACGGCTTGCAACCGCATCGGGCAGCGGATTGGTGGCGAATTGGAAATAGGGCAGGATCGTCAGTTCCTGCGTATGCGCCTGCCACGGGCTTTCGGCGAAGAGGCCGCCATAGGCGTTGGTAGCAAGGATCACCTGCTTGGCGCGGATGACGCTGTTGCCGGCTTTCAGCACCCAGGTCTCGCCCTGGCGTTCGGCGCCTGTCAGTGGCGTGTCGGTGTAGATCTCGGCACCGGCAGCAAGGGCTGCGCGTGCCAGGCCGCGGGCATAGGCGAGCGGCTGGATGGTGCCGGCGCGGCGATCGAGCAGGGCGCCGGAAAAGCCTTCGGCGCCGGTGAGCGCATGCGCCCGCTCGGCCGAAAGTGCCTCGACCGGGGCGCCGCGCTTCTGCCATTGCGCTTCGCGGTCTTTGATTTCCGTGACACCGTCGCTACCGACGGCCATGTGCAGCGTGCCGTTGCGCACCGCCTCGCAGGCGATGCCGTATTTTTCGACCAGGGCATAGACCATCGACGGGCCGTCACCGAGTTCGGTGAGCAGGCGGTTGCCGGCGGCCGGGCCGAGGGTCGAGATGAGATCGTCGGGCTTGACCCACATGCCGGCATTGACGAGGCCAACATTGCGGCCGGAGCCGCCGAAGCCGATCATCTTCGCCTCGATCACCGTCGCCTTCACGCCCTTTTCGGCGAGGTGCAGGGCTGCCGATAGGCCGGTGAAGCCGCCGCCGATGATCGCGACATCGGTCGTCAGGTCGCGGGTGAGCGGCCTGGTTTCGGGCGCGGCCGGTGCCGTCGCATGCCAGAGGTTGGGCAGGGTGCGCTCCGTCGCCATCGCGGCAATCCTTCAAGTGCTGCCGGACGTCCGGCTATAGGTCAGGGTTCTCTCGGTGATAGCCGATTGCGGGGAAAATTCTCATGACAATGTTTCATGAAGTCATGATGCAAGGCCGGCCGGAGGCATCGGGGCGCTGCGCGGTGGGGCGATGGAGAAAAACCGCAGCTGGGTCGTCGGCAGCTGCGGTCTTGTAAATGTATACGTCTGAAAAATCTTTGCCGAAACGTCGTCAAGCTTCGGCGATACATCTTTAAAAACGTGCCTGTCGTGGATGGTCAATCAGGCAATGCCATCTTCTATGCCGTTTGGCCGAAGTCACTCACCCAATTGGGGGAAATGGTGCAAAAAAGCTTTCGGCAACGCAATGGCGTCAATCGACGAATTCGACGGTCACGCCGGGGCTGACCATCTTGGCGAGCTCGGTCGCATCCCAATTGGTCAGGCGCACGCAGCCGTGGCTCTGGGTCTTGCCGATCTTGGAGGGTTCCGGCGTGCCGTGAATGCCGTAGGTCGGCTTCGAGAGCGCGATCCAGACGGTGCCGACCGGGCCGTTCGGGCCGGGCTGCAACGTGAGGATCTTGTCGTTGTTGCCCTGCCTGAAGTTGATCTTCGGGTTGTAGGTGTAGCCCGGATTGAGCGCGATGCGCTCGACATTGACGGTGCCCGAAGGCGATGGCGTGTCGGACGAGCCGATCGTTGCCGGATAGGCGGCGATCAGCTTGCCGGTGTCGTCATAGGCGAGCACCTGCTTGCGCGCCTTGTCGGCGAGGATGCGGGCGACCTTGCCGGCCTTGTTCGCACCCGGATTGATCACCTTGATGATGGTGCCCGGGATGGTGAAGTCGACGCCCGGGTTCAGCTCGCGCAGATAGGCTTCGTCCATGTGGAACTTTTCGCCGAGCATTTCCGTCGTCGAGGTGAAGGACATATGCGGCAGCATCGCCTTGTGCGCGTAGTCCTCCGGGATCGACGCGACATAGGGGCCGGCAGCGTCGGCAGCCGTGATCGTATAGCTGGTGATCGGCATGCCGCCGCTCATGCGCAGCCGCTCGAGGATGTCCTCGGTGTTGTTGGGGTCGAGCGTCTCGCCGGTCGACTGCTGCCAGGCCTCGATCGCCTTGGTCACGTTCGAGCCCATCTTACCGTCGATCACGCCGGGCGAAAAACCTTCTCGGTCGAGGAAAACCTGCAGGGCGGTGATCTCGGCGCGCGACTTGCTCTTGACCGTCATTGCCGGCGGCATCGACTGGCGCATGGGCTGGGTGTCGTTCGGATCGATCGCGGCTTCTTCAGTGCCGTCGATCAGGCCCGGAAGGCTGTTCGGCAGCTCGTTGCCATCGGTGGATGGCGGCACCACGTCGCGGTAGTCGGGGATGGAACCGGTGACTTCGCCAGGCTCGGAATAGCCGTAGCCGCGCTCGGTGTCGCGGTTGCGGCGGTTCGAATAGATGTCGACGTCGCCCTCGCGGCGATAGCCGCCATAGCCATCCTGGCGGCCGCGATTGGGCACGACGGTCGCCACCACATTGCCCCAGCTATCGATCAGCAGCGTGCGCCCGCGGCTGTCGCGCATGGTCTGCACCTCATCGGCGCGCGGCACGTAGTCGAGAATTTCGCCATCGGGCGTGACCAGCATGACGTCGTCGCCATAGCGATTTCTGCCGCGATAGTCCTGCGCGAAAGCGGCCGTCAAATCCACGGCGAGAAAGCCGGCTGCGGCGAGAATCGAGAGGCCGATGCGGGTCGCTGACGTCACGTGAGAACCTGTCTTCATTGTAGCGAATGTGGCGCGGTACATTTGGATTTCGACGTTAATGTGAAAAAAATGAATTCATCATGAACAAGCGGTTAAATTCTATCTAGGCGGAGCAGACTTCGGCTTCAACCAATGAAATGTGGCTCTCCTCAGATATCATCGCTTTGTGATTGCAGTGATTCTACGGCCGATTTGAGGAAGAGGACATGCTGAGAACGCTCGAAGAACCTGCGGACGGCCAAGAGAATCATGTGCTGTTCGATCGTCTTTCCGCGCTCGACATCGCCGCCTTCGTCGTCGATGGCGTCGACCTGTCGCCGGGTGCCGCGATCCCCTCTGACGGCGATATCAGGATCGACCGGGCGCTTGCCGGATTTCTCTTCACCTGCGGCCCCGAGCATATCCGCCATCCTGAGCCGATCGAGGGCGGCGCGGACGGCGCGCGCTACCCGCTGCATGGGTCGCTTGCCGGGACTGCGGTCAGCCACACGCAGATGGCGAGCGATGGAGCCGAGTGCACGGCGACGATCGAGGTGGCGCTAGCCGATGGCGGGCAGGCGCTGGTCGAGCGGCGGTGGCGGATCGATCCCGGGCGGCACGAAGTCGTGCTCGAGGATCGCGTCGTCAACGTCGGGACCTCGGCGTTTCCGCCGATGATGATGTATCACGTCAACATCGCCGGCAGGCTGCTCGGGCCGGACACCCGTATCCTCAGCGCGTCGCTTGCAGGCGGGGAGAGCACCTGGCGCTTCGGCGATGGCGAGAGCGCGCATTTTTGCCTGCCAGCGGCCATCGGTCCCGATGGCTGGTCGGACGTCACCCTCGCGGGCCTTGCCGGACTCGGTGGGCGCAATCTCCAGGTGCGGTTCCGCATCGACACGCTGCCCTTCCTGCAGATGTGGCGCTGTCAGCGCGGCGAGGCGGATGTGATCAGCATCGAGCCGGTATCGCACCGGATTGCCAAGCGGCCGGAGCTGGCGGCCGCCGGTGAACTGACGCCACTCCTGCCGGGCGAGGCGCGGAGCTATGCGATTGCCTTTGCCGTCGTCTGATCTGGCATCTGGAACACGCGGCTTTTGAATTGACGCGGGGAAGGGCTGCGCCTACATCAGAGGCCACCACATTTCCTGAGGAAGACGACCATGGACATCCGCCAGATCAACGACGAATACTCGGTCTCCGGCCAGATCACCGTCGAGGATCTCGACCAGATCAAGGCGCTTGGCTTCAAGTCCATCGTCTGCCACCGCCCGGATTTCGAGGCGCCGGATCAGCCGACCTTCGATTCGATCGCTGCCCGCGCCGAAGAGCTCGGCATCGAAACCAAGCACATCCCCGTCGGCCCGATGGGCGTGACGGCAGACGCGGTAACGAGCATGGTCGATGCGCTCGACGAGTTCCAGCGCCCGATGCTCGGCTATTGCCGCTCCGGCGCGCGCTCGACGGCCGTCTACCAGCAGACCCAGCATATCCGCGGCTGAGCCAGGCTCCAGTTTTGTAGATCGCGCTCGGCCGCGTTCGTGTGATCGAACGACGGAGGATCGGCATGGCCGAAGCGCATCTGATTTCGCGTGAGCAATGGGCGGATGAGCCCGAGGTCTGGAAGGGCGAATTCGAGGGCGGCGCCTTTGGCGCCGGACTCTCGGTGATCTTCGTTTCCACGGACGAGATCGGCTACGGGCCGAAGCTGCACCGCCATCCCTATCCCGAGACCTTCATCGTACGCGTCGGCCGGGCGCGCTTCACCGTCGGCGATCGCACGATCGACGCCGAAGCCGGCCAGATCGTCGTGGCGCCGGCCAACGTGCCGCACAAGTTCGAGAATCTCGGGCCGGGGCGCTTGGAGACGACCGACCTGCATGCGGCCGGTACGTTCTCGACGGAATGGCTGGAGTAGGCGGCTCGGGTCGCAGGATAGGGTCGGTTGCAGGCGTGGCTATTTCCCGCGCCGCCGACGCGGCGCTGCTGGATTCCTGTGACAAGCACAGGAATGAGGGAATGCCAGGAGATGCTGCCGCATAGTTATGCCTGGTTTCCACGGAGGCTGACTACGTCGGATGACCGGGGTGCTAGGTCCCAACGCCCTCATTCCTGTGCTTGTCACAGGAATCCAGCCACGGCGCGTCCGCGCCGTGATTGAACCTTCGCCAACAAGACCCGATCAGCCGTTCCTGATATCCGTCAACGTGCGCGTCGGCGTGATCGCTTCGGGATCGAGCTTGATCTCGATGATTGCCGGCTTGCCGCTGGCGCGCGCCCTGAGGAACGCGTCGGCGAACTCTTCCGTCTTCTCGACCGTTTCGCCGTGGCCGCCATAGGCGCGGGCGAGGGCCGCGAAATCCGGATTGGTGAGGTCGGTGGCGCTGACGCGGCCGGGATATTCACGCTCCTGGTGCATGCGGATCGTGCCGTAGATGCCGTTGTTGACGACAACGGTGATGATCGGCAGGCGGTAGCGCACGGCGGTCGCGAATTCCTGGCCGTGCATCAGGAAGCAGCCATCGCCGGCAAAGCAGATGACTTCGCGATCCGGATGCAACTGCTTGGCGGCAACGGCGGCCGGCAGGCCGTAACCCATCGAGCCGGAGGCAGGTGCGGCCTGCGTCGCAAAGCGGCGGAAGCGGTGGAAGCGATGCACCCAGGTGGCATAGTTGCCGGCACCGTTGGTGAAGACCGTATCCTGAGGCACGTTCGCCTCGATCCAGTTCATGATCGGGCCCATCTGCACCGCACCAGGTCCGGTCTCCGGCGGGGTCGACCACTTGAGATAGGCCGCGTGCATGATTTCGCTGCGCTCGGACCAGACGGGTTCGCCTGCGGGCGCAAGGCCCTCGAGGGCGGCGACGAAGTCGTTCGGGCTTGCGGCGATCGCCAGCTCCGGCCGGTAGACGCGGCCGAGCTCGGAACTATCAGGATACACATGCACCAGCGTCTGGCGCGGGTAGGGGCTATCCATCAGCGTGTAGCCGGAGGACGGCATTTCCGAGAAGCGGCCGCCGAGAAGCAGCACGAGATCCGCTTCCTTGATCTCCTTGGCAAGTGCCGGGTTGATGCCGATGCCGACATCGCCGGCATACATCGGATGCAGGTGATCGAAGAGCATCTGGCGGCGGAAGGAGCAGCCGACGGGCAGCTTCCAGCGCTCGGCGAAGCGCTGGAAATCCGCGACGCTTTCCGCGGTCCAGCGGGTGCCGCCGAGGATGGCGATCGGCCGCTTGGCGGCGGTAAGCATCTCGCCGAGCCGCTTTACCTGCGCCGGGCCCGGATGGCCTTCGACCGGCTGGTAGGCCTTGGCGGCCGGCGCCTCGGTGCTGCGGGTCAGCATGTCTTCGGGCAGCGTCAGCACGACGGGGCCGGGGCGGCCGGACGTGGCGACGGCGAAGGCGCGGGTGACGAATTCCGGAATGCGGGCGGGATCGTCGATCTCGCCCACCCATTTGGCCACTTCGGTGAAGGCGCGGCGGTACTCGATCTCCTGGAAGGCTTCTCGCTCGCGCGCCTCGCTCTGCACCTGGCCGATGAAGAGGATCATCGGAATCGAGTCCTGCCGTGCGACATGGAGACCCGCCGAAGCGTTGGTCGCGCCGGGGCCGCGGGTCACCATGCAGATGCCGGGCTCACCGGTCAGCCGGCCCCAGGCATCCGCCATCATTGCGGCGCCGCCTTCCTGACGGCAGACGAGCACGTCGATGTCGGTGTCGTAAAGCGCGTCCAGCACGGCCAGGTAGCTTTCCCCCGGCACGCAAGCGATGCGTTTCACACCATTGGCGACGAGTGCGTCGACGACGAGCTGGCCTCCAGTTTTCATGATCTTCCTCCCGATGGTCTTTCTTTTGTAGTTTGATTGTTGTTGTCAGATGGCTGGCGACACCGGAGCGACGCTCGTGTCCTTGTGTATGCGGCGCTCGCGCCAGATGATGTAGAGGCCGGAGCCGATAATGATGGCGATGCCGAGCCACTTCAGTGCATCAGGCAGATCGCCGAAGACGAGCCAGCCGAAGATCGTCGCCGAGACGATTTCCAGATATTGCAGCGGCGCCAGCACTGAAGCCGGGGCCGCACGATAGGCGTAGACGCCGAGCACGCCGGAGATGGTGGCGGTGACGCCGACGCCGAGCAGATAGTACCAGGTGTAGCCCTGCGGCCAGACCGGATCGAAAATGCCGGAACCCGTGCCTTCGCCAAAATAAAGCAGCACGAGGCAGAAGAGCCCGCCCCAGATGCCAGCATGAAATTGCATCGACCACGGGTCCTCGTTCTGCGCGACCATGCGGGTGACGAGCAGGAACACGGCAAGGCCGAAGGCGGCGACAACGGGCAGAAGCGCGATCCAGCCGACCTCCTGCATGCTCGGCTGGATGACGAGCAGCGCGCCGAAGAAGCCGACGCCGCAGGCGGTGTAACGCCGCCAGCCGATGGTCTCTTTCAGGAAGATGCTGCCGAGGATCGTCAGGATGATCGGCTCGACGAAGAAGATCGCAATTGCGTCGGCAACCTCCATCACCTTCAGCGTGGTGATGAAGGAGAGCATCGTCACGACCAGGAGGCCGCCGCGCAACGCATGGAGCCCGGTCTTGCGCCAGGTGAGATCAAAGAGGCTGCCGCGGAAGAGCACGATCGGCAGGATGAAGACGACCTGAAGCAGGAACCGGACGGCGGTGATTTCGGCCGAGGGGACGGTCGCGATCGCCAGCTTGGCGAAGATGTCGATCAGCGGCGACAGGAGCACCGAGATCACCATCAGCGTCAGCCCGAAGGAGATGCGGTTGTGGTCCGTGGCGATCTTTTGAAGAGACATGTCGGCCATGATATTTCCGGTCAGCGCCTGCCTGCGATGGCGCCCAAGCACCAGGCGGCGAAGTCCGCCGTCGCCTGTTCCCGGCCGAGTTCGTTGAGGGTCTCGTGGCGCATGCCGTCATAAACGGTGACGGTGACGTTGGTCAGACCGGCCGCTTTCATCTTGGCGCCGAGCCAGCGAATGGCATTGCCCATCTCGGTTGACGGGTCGGCGCTGCCGCCGACGAGATGAATGGGCAGGTCCTTGCGGAGCCGCGTCAGCCGGTCGGGCCGGGCGCCGCCGAAGGATAGCCGGAAAAGGTCGAGCCAGAGCGAGACGGTTGCATCGAAACCGCAGAGCGGGTCGGCCGCGTATTTCGCGACCTCGGCATCGTCGCGCGAGAGCCAGTCGAGATCGGTCTTGCGATCCTTGATCGCGCCGCCCCACATGCCGAAGGTAAGCTTGGTCAGGAGCGGGCTCGGCACATCCGAACCCTTCAGCGCCTTCTCGATTTTCAGGATCATCTGGCCGCCGCGGCCGGCGAGGCCGGGACGGAAATTGGAGTTCCAGACGGCGAGCGCATCATAGAGGCCGGGATCAGCCTCGGCTGCGTTCAGCGCAATCAGCCCGCCCATGGAATGGCCGAAGAGGATGACGGGAAGACCCGGATGGGCGGCGGTCGCGATTTCGCGCACAGCCCGGATATCGGCGAAGATCTTGTCGAGGCCGTCGCGGCTCGAAAACATGCCGAGCGGGGCGTCGGGCGCGCGCGTCTCGCCATGGCCGCGATGGTCGTGGGCATAGACCTGGAAGCCATGCGCGGCCATCGCTTCGGCAAAGCGGGCGTAGCGGCCGGAATGTTCGGCAAGGCCGTGGCTGATGAGGAGGATGCCGCGCGCATGAGCGGTCGCGGGGAAATGGCGCCAGCTCAAGGTGGCTCCGGTCGGGCTCTGATGTGTCTTCACCTGCCCGAACACGATTTCCCCCGGCAACAACGACAGACCAATTCGATATCAAATCGATTTGCAAGGCAAAGGCAATCGCCGCTTGTTGCTCGTTGCGCATGAGGTCACACGCGAATGTGCGCCCATCTTAATTAAGAGTTGCAATTTTCCCGTTTTGAGCGATATTCGTTCCTGTTTTGTCCGCAGGAGGATATCATGGTTAGTTTCTGTAAGGCGATATCGGGTCCGATGGCAGGACTGCTGGCGGCGTTGGCGCTGTTCCTTGCGCCGGCCGCCTTTGCTGCCGGCGAGGAAATGTCGGATCAAGGGGGTTCCGAAGGCGCGACCAGCCGCACGGAATATGTGCTGGCGGTGAGCTGGCAGCCGGGCTTCTGCGAAACGCGGCCGCAACGCAAGGAATGCGAAAGCCAGACCGCAGAGCGTTTCGACGCCACCAATCTCTCGCTGCATGGCCTCTGGCCCCTGCGCAAAAGCTATTGCGGGGTAACGGCCGAGGTGCGCGCGAAGGATCGCAAGGGCAGCTGGCTTGAACTGCCGAAACTCGCCATGGCAGACGACACGGCGGCGCGGCTGCTGATCGCCATGCCCGGCGTGCAATCCGGCCTCGACCGGCACCAGTGGCTGCGCAGCGGCACCTGCCAGAGCGGCTCGATCGACGACTATTTCTCGGCGCAGCTGCGCATGCTGGAGGAGCTCAACCGCTCGGCGGTCGGCGCGCTGTTCCGTCAGCGCATCGGCTCCGAACTCGACGAGGCGACGATCAAGCAGGCCTTCGACCAGAGTTTTGGCACTGGCGCCGGCGACCGGGTGCGCATGCGCTGCCAGACGGTTCAGGGGCGCAGCATCATCACCGGGTTGACGATCGGGCTGACCGGCGACGTCATGAAGGCGTCCAGCCTCGCACCGCTGATCCAGGCGGCGGGGCCGACCGAGTTCAAATGCGCCAAGGGTATTGCCGATACGGCCGGGCGAAGCTGACCCGCTTTGCAGGCACTGTTCTTCGGCAGCGAATGTGCTGGAGGCGCAGGGTTGCCGCTTGGGATAGGTGGGGGGACAAGCCGAGGCGAATGCCTTTGCTCATTGCCCCCTTCCTATAATTCGCCTACATAGCGGGCAAATTTCCTTTCCCTGCGGAGCATTCCCTTATGGCACGTCAGTTTATCTATCATATGGCCGGACTTAATAAGTCCTACGGCGCGAAGAAGGTTCTCGAGAACGTTCATCTGTCGTTCTACCCGGACGCCAAGATCGGTATCCTCGGCCCGAACGGCGCCGGTAAGTCGACGGTTCTGCGCATCATGGCCGGCCTCGACAAGGAATTCACCGGCGAAGCCTGGGTAGCCGAGGGTGCCACCGTCGGCTATCTGCCGCAGGAGCCGCAGCTCGATCCGACGAAGACGGTGCTTGAGAACGCGATGGAAGGCGTTGCCAAGAAGACCGCGATCGTCGAGCGCTACAACGAACTGATGATGAACTATTCCGACGAGACGGCGGAAGAGGGCGCGAAGCTCCAGGACATCATCGACAGCCAGAACCTCTGGGATCTCGAAAGCCAGGTCGAGATGGCCATGGAAGCGCTGCGCTGCCCGCCGGGTGATGCCGACGTCACCAGCCTTTCCGGCGGTGAAAAGCGCCGTGTCGCGCTCTGCAAGCTGCTGCTGTCGCAGCCGGACCTCCTGCTGCTCGACGAACCGACCAACCACCTTGACGCCGAGACCATCGCCTGGCTCGAAAAGCACCTGCGCGAATATCCGGGCGCCGTGCTGATGATCACCCACGACCGCTACTTCCTCGACAACGTCACCGGCTGGATCCTCGAGCTCGACCGTGGCCGCAGCATTCCCTACGAAGGCAACTACTCGGCCTATCTCGTCGCCAAGGCCAAGCGCATGCAGCAGGAGGGCCGTGAAGAGGCCTCCCGCCAGAAGGCGATTGCCCGCGAACAGGAGTGGATCGCATCGAGCCCCAAGGCCCGCCAAGCCAAGTCCAAGGCACGTATCCGCTCCTATGACGAACTGGTCAACGCGGCGGAAAACCAGCGTCCGGGCGACGCGCAGATCATCATCCCGGTCGGCGAACGTCTCGGCCAGGTGGTCATCGAGATGGAGGGCGTTACCAAGGGCTACGGCGATCGCCTGCTGATCGACGGCCTGTCGCTGAAGCTGCCGCCGGGCGGCATCGTCGGCATAATCGGCGCGAACGGCGCCGGTAAGACGACGCTTTTCCGCATGATCACAGGCCAGGAGCAGGTCGATAGCGGCTCGATCCGCATCGGCGACACTGTGCATCTCGGTTATGTCGACCAGAGCCGCGATGCGCTCGACGGCAACAAGACCGTGTGGGAAGAAATCTCCGGCGGTGCCGAAGTCATCAAGCTCGGCAAGTACGAGATGAACTCGCGCGCCTATTGCTCGACCTTCAACTTCAAGGGCGGCGACCAGCAGCAGAAGGTCGGCAACCTCTCAGGTGGTCAGCGCAACCGCGTTCACCTCGCCAAGATGCTGAAGGCCGGCGGCAACGTGCTGCTGCTCGACGAACCGACCAACGACCTCGACACCGAGACGCTCGCAGCACTCGAAGTCGCGCTGGAAAACTTCGCCGGCTGCGCCGTTATCATCAGCCACGACCGCATGTTCCTCGACCGCCTGGCAACGCACATCCTCGCCTTTGAAGGCGACAGCCAGGTCGAATGGTTCGAAGGCAACTTCGAAGACTACGAGAAGGACAAGATCCGCCGCCTCGGCCCGGACTCGGTCAACCCGAAGCGCGTCACCTACAAGCGCCTGACGCGCTGATCAGAGCCAAGGCGCCGCATTTCCTTGCGGCGCCCAGCGCACCGCGGCAGCGCCGCGAACGCTGGAACTGAAAGTCTATTGTACGGGAACGGGCGAAGCGCAGGCTCCGCCCGTTTTCCTTTGCATGCCCTGTTCCGCAAGCGTCATTGTTCGGCCTTTCCGCGCAAATCCGCTTGCACCGACCTCGCAAATCACATAAACATATCTTTATGTGTTGATGGGGATCGCGATGGCTGTTCAGAAAGAACTGGGTCTGGATGCGCTGGTGGACGTGCTGAAGGCGGCAGGAGAGCCGACCCGCATGCGTCTCGTCGCCTTGCTTGCCGCCGGCGACCTCACCGTTACCGATCTTACCGAAATTCTCGGGCAATCGCAGCCGCGTATTTCGCGGCACCTGAAGCTGCTTGCCGAAGTCGAACTCATTGATCGTTATCAGGAAGGCGCCTGGGCCTATTTCCGTCTCAGGCAGGATGGCGCCCGCGTCGGGCTCGTGCGGGCCATGCTGGCGTCGGCGTCTGCTGACGACGCGGTGCTTTCGCGCGATACGGCGCGGCTGACCACGCTGAAGAAGGCGAGGGCCGAGAAGGCGCAGGCCTATTTCAGCCGCAACGCTGCTGGCTGGGACGAGCTTCGCCGCCTGCATGTCAGCGAGCGCGACGTCGAGGCGAAGCTGCGCGAGATGGTCGGCGACGAACCGGTCGAGAGCCTGCTCGATCTCGGAACCGGCACCGGGCGCATCCTGCAGCTCTTCGAAGGGCTCTACCGTCGCGGCGTCGGCGTCGATGCCAGCCGGGACATGCTGGCCGTGGCGCGCTCCAATCTCGAACGCGCCGGCATCACCAAGGCGTCGATCCGCCACGGCGATATCTTCAACCTGCCGCTCGACGGGCACGCCTTCGATCTCGTCACCATTCACCAGGTGCTGCATTTCCTCGACGAGCCGGAGGCGGCGATTGCGGAAGCTGCACGCATGCTGATGCCGGGCGGTCGTCTTGTCATCATCGACTTTGCGCCGCACGGGCTCGAGCATCTGCGCGACGAACACGCCCATGCGCGCCTTGGCTTCTCGCATCAGGTAATCTCCGATTGGCTCGCCAAGGCCGGCCTGGTGCTCGAAAAGACCACGGACCTTTCGCCGGAAGGGGCCGAGGAAGAAAAGCTGACGGTGACGATCTGGCTGGCGCGCGACCGGCGCGCCGTGAATGAGAATGAAACGCCGCGGCCGCGCGTCCATGCAGGGGGAGTTTGAGAATGACGGCACAGACGCTTTATCCGGCCGAGCGTGGCAATCTGAGGCTCTCCTTCGAGTACTTCCCCCCCAAGACCGACGAAATGGAAGTGCAACTCTTCCAGACGGCGGAAGATCTTTCCATCTTCGGTCCTGCCTTCGTGACGGTTACCTACGGTGCAGGCGGCTCGACCAAGGCGCGCTCGCTGACGACCGTGCGGCGCATGGTCGAGGAGAAGGGCTTTGCCAATACGGCCGCGCACCTGACCTGCGTCGGTGCACCAAAGGCGGAAGTCGATGCGGTCATCAACGAGTACATCGATTATGGCGTCCGCCATTTCGTGGCGCTGCGCGGCGACCCGCAGGGCGGCATCGGCAGCGCCTATCAGCCGCATCCGGATGGCTATGCGAGCAGCACCGACCTGGTGCGGGCGATCCGCGCGCGGGGCGACGATATCGAGATTTCCGTCTCCTCCTATCCGGAGAAGCATCCGGAGAGCCCTGACGTGGCCGCCGATATCGACATGCTGAAGCGCAAGGTTGACGCCG